>Ga0209512_1001289_pt1 | contig 31684 bp, 24 predicted proteins | sample frozenSSSSmetaG_FD_184142 | JGI IMG/M metagenome (GOLD analysis project Ga0209512, IMG submission 184142) | Glacier valley bacterial and archeal communities from Borup Fiord, Nunavut, Canada, to study Microbial Dark Matter (Phase II) -... | ecosystem: Environmental > Aquatic > Freshwater > Ice >...
GATTTAGGCTGGCAACCTCAGGAAAACTTTGACAGTGGCTTACTAAAAACAATTCAGTGGTACCTGAATAATTCTGCTTGGGTAGAATCGGTGCGTTCTGGAGCCTATCAAAACTGGCTCAAAGAAAACTATGAAAATAGGAAATCTGAGGGAACTGATTGAGGTTAAAGTTTGTTAATAGCAGATGGATAACTGATGTAAAAGATAATTTATTTATCAGAATCATAGTTAAATCATTCGCTAGAGTCGTTAACTATCCGTTACAAATTTCTTTGAACAATGAGGAGTGCAAAATGAAAGGCATTATTCTCGCGGGTGGCTCTGGTACACGTCTTTATCCTTTAACTCATGTTGTTAGTAAACAACTGATGCCTGTTTACGACAAGCCGATGATCTACTATCCGTTATCGGTCTTGATGTTAGCTGGGATTCAAGAAATTTTAATTATTTCTACACCTAGCGATTTACCAATATTTCAGCGACTGTTAAAAGATGGTAGTCAGTGGGGTTTGAAAATTAGTTATATTGAGCAGCCTAAGCCAGAGGGTTTAGCACAAGCTTTTATCCTTGGTAAAGATTTTATTGGTGACGAGTCAGTCTGTCTAATTTTGGGCGACAATATTTTTTATGGACATGGATTGACAGAAGTACTGGAGCGTGCATCTACTCTCACAGAAGGTGGATTAGTATTTGGCTACCAAGTTAACGATCCAAGGCAATACGGAGTAGTTGAATTTGATACACAGGGACGAGCAATCAGTATAGAAGAAAAACCGCTAAATCCCAAATCTAAATATGCGGTTCCAGGTATCTACTTTTATGATTCTCAAGTGGTAGAGATAGCTTCTAATCTCAAGCCCTCGCTACGAAATGAGCTAGAAATTACTGATGTAAATCTAGTTTATTTACACCAAAATAAACTGCAAGTGGAAGTTTTGGGTCGAGGATATGCATGGTTAGATACTGGTACTCATGAATCCCTGCATCAAGCAGCTAACTTTATCCAAACTCTTGAAGATCGGCAAGGATTGAAAATAGCTTGTATTGAAGAAATTGCCTACACCAAAGGATATATTGATCAAGAAAAGCTACGTGAGTTAGCTCAACCTATGGCTAAGAGTAGCTATGGTCGTTATCTGCTCAAAATTTTAGAGGACGAGCAAAGTGTTACTTTGATGCAACAGAGTAATGGTGCTCAAAAATCTGCTGAATTGGAGCAAGAATTCTCACAAGCAACAAGGATATTGTCATGAAAATTATCCAGACAGAGATTCCTGATGTGTTGATAATTGAGCCAAAGGTTTTTGGGGATGATCGCGGTTTCTTTTATGAAAGTCATAATGAAAAAGCCTTGAAAGAATTGGCAGGTATCTCAGAGACGTTTGTACAAGACAATCATTCTCGTTCTGCTAAAAATGTGTTGCGTGGTTTGCACTATCAGATTCAGCAGCCTCAGGGAAAACTCGTAAGAGTTGTTGTCGGCGCAGTATTTGATGTAGCGGTGGATTTAAGAAAAACCTCCAAGACTTTTGGTCAATGGGTTGGTACGCATCTCACAGCCGAAAACAAACAGCAGTTTTGGGTACCAGCCGGTTTTGCCCACGGGTTTGTGGTGCTATCTGACTATGCGGAGTTTTTGTATAAAACTACAAATTACTATGCCCCACAACATGAACGTTCGCTCCTGTGGAACGATCCCGATCTAGCGATCGCTTGGCCAATTACCGAGGAACCGATCCTTTCTGCAAAAGATTGTGCTGGTAAGTTGCTGCGCGATGCAGAGGTATATGTATGAAAATTCTACTGACAGGTGTAACTGGACAGGTAGGTTCGGAACTGCAACGCACCCTAATGACTGTGGGTGAAGTGATTCCTGTCGGGCGCAGCTTTAATCATGCAGATTTGCAGATGGATCTAGCTTTGCCAGATACTATTTGTCGCACTATCCGGGAAGTTAGACCCGACTTGATTGTCAATCCTGCTGCTTACACAGCAGTGGACAAAGCAGAGTCAGAGCCAGAATTGGCAATGGCGATTAACGGTATTGCTCCTGGTGTGATGGCAGAGGAAGCCAAGCGATTGGGTGCAGCGATCGTTCACTACTCAACGGATTATGTGTTTGATGGCACAAATCAAATCCCATATACTGAAGAACAACGACCAAATCCACAAAACATCTACGGCAAAACAAAACTAGTAGGAGAGCAAGCGATTCAAAGTGTTGGAGTGCCACATTTAATTTTCCGCACCAGTTGGGTCTACGGTTTAAGAGGTAAAAACTTTTTACTGACGATGCTGAAGCTGGCTCGGGAACGCGAAGAAATCAGGGTTGTTGACGATCAGATTGGGGCACCTACTTGGAGTCGGACGATTGCTGAAACTACAACACAAATTCTGTCTCAGGCTCCCCAGAATATATCTAGTTTTTTGACGAGTCAGGGTGGTTTATATCACTTGACCGCTACTAAACAGACCAGCTGGCATGGTTTTGCCAAGGCAATTTTTGAACGCGATCCTCAGCGTAACGAACAAAAGCTGAAAAGATTGCTGGCAATTTCCTCAGAGCAGTATCCCACACCAGCAAAGCGCCCAGCTTATTCTTTGTTGGATAGTCACAAGTTGTCTCATACATTTGGACTAACTTTACCAGAATGGGAAAGCTGCTTAGAGTTAGTGTTTAATTCTAAGATTTCTAGTAGAATTTAGCGAACACGAGAAAGCAAATATTTGGCAATAATAACGTAATTATGTTCTTGCCAGATGTAATTTACCAAAATATATGAACTAGCAATCATTTGTGATGAAAAATTATCTCAGGATGTTGTTGAAATCTATAGACTACAAAAGAAGATATCCAAATACGTATATTGCATTTGGAGCAGATGTCAGAAAGGACTCGTTTTTGGGGAAAAATGTCGCAATAGAGGCGAATTCTCTAGTGATTGGCTCAGAAATCGGTGATAACTCATTCATTGATAAAGATTGTTATATTTCTCATACAAAAACTGATGCCAGTGTTCTTGTACTGCCAAAATGTCACTTGACAGAAATTGAGATAGGGAAATTTAGCTATGTAGGATTGAATTCCTTAATACATACTACTAAAATTGGTAGTTTTTGCTCTATAGGGCCAAGTCTAATCTGTTCACCAGGTGATCATCCAATCAACTTTGTTAGCACTAGTGCAGTATTTTTTTTGCCAGTAGAGAATCATAGATTTACCTTTAGTAATGGAGATAAATATTTTGAGTATGCCCAGGAAACTACTATTGGTCATGATGTTTGGATTGGGGCTAGAGTATTTATTAAAAATGGCGTCAAAATTGGCAATGGTGCAATCATTGCCGCCGGAGCAGTAGTGGTAAAAGATGTTCCTGATTACGCAATTGTAGGGGGAGTTCCGGCAAAGGTAATCAGGTTTAGATTCCCTGATGAGATAATCCATGAATTGCTCAAAATCAAGTGGTGGAATTGGTCTGAAGATAAGTTGCGACAAGCACAAAGTTTTTTCGTTCAAGAAAATATTACTACTTTCATAGAATGGGTTCATAAAGAAGGTCTTTGAAAGATTAATTCTAAAGCAGAGGTGTGAGATATTGCAGCCGATCGGAAAGCGAATTTCCTTTCGGCGATTACTGACTTAAATTAACGAGCTAGTACAGAGTAATTTAGATTTAATAAACAAAAAATGCCGAAAGTATCTGTAATTGTCCCTAACTATAATCACGAGCGTTTCTTAGAGAAACGTATCCAAAGCGTTCTGGATCAAACCTATCAAGACTTTGAACTGATTATTCTAGATGATGCTTCGCCTGACAATAGCAAACAAGTCATCGAAAACTTTTTAGGTGACCAGCGCATTCGCACAATCTACAACCAAACTAATAGCGGTAGTACATTTAAACAATGGAATAAAGGAATATGTGAAGCAAAAGGAGAGTATATCTGGCTTGCTGAGTCTGATGATTATGCTGATGAATGTCTGTTAGCTGAACTCGTAGCAAAGTTGGAACAATATCCAAATGTAGGAATAGCACAATGTCAATCTTGGCAAATTGATGAACATGATAATATCCTGTGTTCAATGGCAGATTCGACAGCAGACTTAAATGAAACAAGATGGCAGCAAGACTTTGTTAATAACGGTAAGGATGAGTGTAATAAATATCTGATTGTGAGATGCACAATTCCTAATGCAAGTGCCGTCTTAATCAGAAAATCAATATACGATCAAGTAGGAGGTGCTGATGAAAAACTGCGACTTTGTGGGGACTGGATGCTATGGGCAAAAATGTTATTAATTTCAGATATTGCATTTGTAGGTAAACCATTAAATTATTTTCGTACTCACTCAAATACAGTGAGAAGTAATTCCGAAAGAAATGCTCTCAATATCGAAGAATCTTGTCAAGTTCGTACTTATATGCTCAGTAATACAAAACTAAATTTCACCCAAGCAAGAATCAATAAAATCTGTGATGGTATGGTCGGACATTGGGTAAATATAGCTTTTGCAGATCTTGCAAGAATTAGTTTAGAACGGAACCACAGAATCTATAAACTTCTAAGCACTATTGATCCAAAACTTAAACAGCGACTGATTTTAAAAATTGTGATTCGTCTATTTATGTTGAAAAAAGTCAAGGAATGGTTCAGATATGTGCAGCTAAAAACTGTGTAGTCATAAGTTTTAAGCTTAAACAAATCTGGCATATTGACAAATTCATAAGTATTAATTTTGAGTAATTATTTACATAAAAAATGCCAAAAGTATCTGTAATTATCCCCAATTATAACCACGCTCGTTTCTTGGGTAAACGTATCCAAAGCGTACTGGATCAAACCTATCAAGACTTTGAACTGATTATCCTAGACGATGCTTCACCTGATAACAGCAAACAAGTTATTGAAAAATTTTTAGGTGACCAGCGTATTCGCACAATCTACAACCAGACTAATAGTGGTAGTACATTCAAACAATGGAATAAAGGAATACGTGAAGCAAAAGGAGAATATATCTGGATTGCTGAATCTGATGATTATGCTGATGAACGTTTGTTAGCCCAACTTGTAGCAAAATTAGAACAATATCCAGATGTAGGAATAGCATACTCTCAATCTTGGCGAATTGATGAACATGATAACATCCTGTGTTCAATGACAGATTGGACAGCAGATTTAGATGAAACAAGATGGCAGCAAGACTTTGTTAATAACGGTATAGATGAGTGTAGTCATTACTTGGTGATTAAAAATACGATCATTAACGCAAGTGCTATTGTGTTCAAGCGGTCAGTCTATGAAACAGTCGGAGGACCGAATGAAAGCATGAGATATTGTGGCGACTGGCTGCTATGGACAAAAATGTTATTAATTTCAGATATCGCCTTTGTGGCTGAGCCGCTAAATTATTATCGCACTCATCAAAAAACAGTCACAAGTAATACCTACAAAAATGCGATTAATACGGAAGAGAACTATTTAGTCCTCAAAGAATTACTGAACACTATCAGCATCTCCAAAGAAGTCCTCAATAAAGCTTGTGAAGAAATGGCGCGACAGTGGGTAAACACGCTTGTTACTCAGCGTGGAAGAATCAGCTTAGAGCGCAATAAAAAAATATATGAGATTGCTCATATTGTTGACCCAAAGCTAAGACAGCGACTCGCTAGAAAAATTTCGTTTCGTGTGTTTGATGCCATCAAGCGACGCATAATTTCGAGAAGCCTGGTAGGGTAGTTAATGTTATTGTCAGATCTAGATACTGAGGTCAAAAAATGCTGAAATATTTGTCAAAGGTTTTATACATTCTTACGGGGTCAAAAATTACACTTATTTTCCTAGTATGTCTATTTCTATTTATTTCCCTATTAGATGTTATAGGTATTGGGCTGATAGGACCATTTATCGGTTTAGCAACTAATCCCAACTTTATCCAGCAGAATGCATTTTTAACTTGGGCTTACGCGCAAACAGGGATAACGGATGTTAAGTACTTTATCGCTTTAGTCGGTTTGACTGTTGCTATTATTTTCTACGTCAAATCATTTTTTTACTTCCAAATTCAAAGGTATGTTTATGAGTATGCTCTAGATCAGCTTGTGAAAATTCGTTTCAGGCTGATGCATAACTACTTGACAGCCCCGTATACTTTTCACTTAAGCACAAATAGTAGTTTATTGTTGCAGACAATTACTGCTGAAGCTCAACAGTTTTGTTACGGAATTACACTGCCACTACTGTTGGCTGCTGCTAACTTTGTTGTTCTAATTGCTCTGGTATTATTGCTGGCCATAACAGATTTACTTGCAACTGTAAGTATTTTATTGATTTTGTTAATTGCTTTTTTGACTTACTATCTATTCAAAGATAGTATCGGACGATGGGGTCAAGTTGCATCGGAAGCAAATATAGAAATGCTTCGCATTATCAATCATGCTGTAGGGGGAATAAAAGAGACACGAGTCATTGGTTGCGAATCTTATTTTGAGACTCAGTTTGTTAAAGAGACTAAGAGATTTGCAGTTGCAGCCAGTTACTCTCATGTTTTTCAATTTGTGCCGCGTATTGTGCTTGAGGCACTTTTAGTTACCTTTGTAGTCGGGTTTACGATTGTATCTCAACTATTATTCAACCGCAGCCCTGAAAGTCTGATTTCGGTTTTAGGTGTTTTCGCGGTATCTTCAGTTCGTTTGCTACCAGCAGCTAGTCAATTTATCTCTTCGCTTACTCAAATAAAAAGCTCTAGCTACTCCCTCAATCGGATTTATTTTGATTTAAAGGAGTTAGAAAAAACGGGTGCTAAAGAAGGTATAGCAACGCCAGTCAGAAGCATCAACCTGGAAATGTCCAAAGTTCCAGCAATATCTTTTAAAAGGCAAATTGTTTTAGATGGACTGAAATACCGATATCCTAATGTTTCAGAACTGGCTCTTAAAGAGATTTCCTTAACCCTAAAAAAAGGTCAGTCAATTGGTCTTATTGGTAAATCTGGTGCTGGTAAGACAACATTAGTCGATGTGATTTTAGGTTTGTTATTACCGGAGAGTGGAGATATTCAAGTCGATGGCAGATCAGTTTACCAAAATGGCGTTCGTTCTTGGCAAAATCTGATTGGCTATATTCCCCAATCTATTTTCTTGACAGATGATACAATTCAAAAGAATATTGCTTTTGGTGTTCCAGAGGATCAAATTGATCCCGAGAGATTAAAGAAGGTGATTCAATCTGCTCAGTTGGAAGAAATGATTCAGCAACTGCCTGATGGTCTTAACACTTCTGTTGGTGAGCGAGGAGTGCGTTTATCTGGTGGTCAAAGGCAACGGATTGGAATTGCACGAGCACTTTATCATGAGCGCGAAATTCTCGTGCTGGATGAGGCAACTGCAGCGCTAGATAATGAAACTGAAAGGCTTGTTAGTGAGGCGATTAAATCTTTGAGTGGTACAAAAACTATCATTATCATTGCTCATCGCCTCAGTACTATTAAGCACTGTGATTGTATTTATATGATGGATCAAGGTCGTATAGTAAAGTCGGGTAGTTATAAAGAAGTTGTCGGAGAGTAGGTCTGATTTTCCCAATATTTTTCTAAACCTAATCTCTGACTTATCTCGGGTGTGAAAAATCTATCTATAAAAGTAATAAACAATGGATAAAAAACATAGATCAACTGGCATTGACTTATTTCGCGGTATAGCCGCCTATGCTGTTATAGTAATTCATGCAGAACATAACGCGGCAATTCCAGGAAGTTGGGCAGCGAAATTAGTACATTTTTCTTTATTAGCCGTACCATTTTTCCTGGCTGCATCCTTTTACTTAACAATAAATAGTGTATATGTAAAAGGGTGTAAGTATTCTCTAAAAACCCGGATAAATCGGATTATCATTCCCTGCTGGATCTGGAGTGCGATTTATATTTTGGAAAGAGTGTCTGAATCCTTGATTTTAAAAAATGTTGCTATTAATGTCATATTTCAAGATCCGCTGGCTATCATCTTTTTTGGTTTAGCAGCATATCACCTTTATTTTCTCCCACTTTTATTAGCAGGAAATGTTGTTGTTAAATTTATCTTCCGTTTAATTAAAGCCAAAGTTCATGTATTAATTTTATTTTTTGCTGCTAGTATCTTTGCTTATAATTTATGCTTGGCTTCGGGAAACTCATTTCAATTGTCTACAGGTACGGCTTTTCAAGCATTGCTGGCTTTAATATTACCAGATGGAAACAAGAATCCATTGCTCCGATTGGTGTTAGTAGAATTCTCATGGGTGCTCAGATGTTTACCATACATTTTTCTGGCGATGATTTTAAATCATCCATCGATTAGAGGATATTTGTCAAAATTTAATTCCAAATCTACGATTGTACTTTTTTCCATATTTTTTGTAATTAATGCTTTTGGCAGTTCATTTCTTCCAGAAGCAATATATGAGATTGCTAGAGGATATTCGGCTTTGATTTTTAGTATTTCCTTATCTTTCAATATCAAAGAGAACGCAATTATTAAAAATTTGGGTTTGTGTTGTTGTGGAATTTATCTTGTCCATCTCCTGGTTCTGCATATTTTTCAGAGCATTTATAAAAAGGTTTATCCTGGCTCAGAAAATATGCCAGCGACTGTGATATCTATATTAGTTTTATCGAGCTTAACTTTTCTAGTGAGTTGGATAATTGCATATCTCTTAACCAGAAATAAATCTGTTTCTAAGTTCTTATTTGGCGTCTAGCTATATTTACGAAATAATAATGGAGAGAATTAACTTATGAAGGCTTTGCTTGTAAGCACATCTGATATTGATGGTGGAGCCGCCCGTGCTGCTTACCGATTACACCGGGGTTTGCAGACAATTGGTGTAGATTCCCAAATGTTAGTACGAGATAAGCATAGCCACGATCGCACAGCAATTTCTGGTAAAACTAAAATAGCTCAACTAGGCGCTAACTTAGATGGACTACCGCTACAGCTTTACCCTACTCGTCCAATGTTTTCGCCGCAGTGGTTTCCTGATGCGATTGCTCCTAAGGTAGCTGGACTTTCACCAGATATCATCAATCTACATTGGATCTGCGGCGGTTATCTGCGAGTTGAAACCATCGCCCAGTTTGACAAGCCTTTGGTCTGGACTCTCCATGATATGTGGCCGTTCACAGGTGGTTGTCATTACAGTCAAGAGTGCGATCGCTATACTGATTCCTGTGGTGCTTGTCCTCAACTTAGCAGTAGCAAGAATCGCGACTTATCCCATTGGGTGTGGCAACGTAAAGCTAAAGCTTGGAAAGGCTCTAGTTTAACGATTGTATCTCCTAGCATCTGGCTGGCTGAATGTGCTAAATCTAGCTCTCTTTTCCAAGATATCCGCATAGAAGTGATTCCTCACGGTCTGAATACAGAAAAATTTAAACCCGTAGCTCAACAGACTGCACGAGAAATTCTAGATTTACCACTTAACAAGCAACTTGTCCTATTTGGAGTAGCACCAAGTGCAACTGGCGACCCCAGAAAAGGATTTCATCTCCTGCAAGCTGCTTTACAAAAGCTCAGTCAATCTGAATGGCAAGAACGGCTGGAACTTGTTGTTTTTGGGTCGTCTCAACCCGAAAAGCCACTTGATTTAGGTTTTAAAACCCATTATCTCGGTCAATTTCACGATGACATTTCACTGGCACTTGTTTATTCCGCTGCCAATGTAATGATCGTGCCATCAATTCAAGAAGCATTTGGTCAGACCGCTTCTGAGTCACTTGCCTGTGGCACACCAGTAGTCGGATTTAATGCCACTGGAGTCAAAGACATTGTAGATCATCAGCAAGATGGCTATCTAGCTAACCCCTTTGAGATTGAAGATTTGGCTCAAGGAATTGTTTGGGTACTAGAAGATAGCGATCGCCACCAAAAACTGCGCGATCGCGCTCGTGAAAAAGCTCAACAAGAATTTACTTTAGAGTTACAAGCACAACGTTATCTTTCTCTGTTCAGTCAGCTTGTCTACTAGAAAACGTAACTAAGTAGGGTAAGAGAATCTCTCTTACCCTTTTTTCTTTACTTGACTATTTGTTCAATACCACCGGATAGCCTGTAGATGCTAACCAGTCTATAGACCGATCGCAGCCTTCTGCAAAAGAGACAATTGGTTGGTAGCCCAAAATTTTCTCTGCCTTATCGTATGGAAACTTGTATTGACACTGATGAAGCAACGCCATTTCCTGCGTCACAACGGGTTCCCGTTTGCTAGGGGTAGGCAGTACCTGAGGTAATGTTGGTGAAGCTTGGCGCTGGCGGAAAACAGCCCTCTTGACTGCCTGCTTCAACTCACCTGAGAACAATGTCAAAACTTTTTGTACTGGTTCAGAATCATACACTGGTTGCACCCAACGTTCCTTCCAACTGCGGGTAAACTCAGGACAAGCAACGTCAGGAATCTGGGTAAAGTCAATACCGAAGGCTTCCGCCAACGGACGATAGAAATTTGCCCACGTCACCTGTTCGCGATCGCCAATTAAGAAAGCCTCTCGATTGGCATCAGGTGCTGTGATTGCTAGACGAATGGCATGTACAAGATTATCAACGTAGATACTATTGCAGATGCCCTGACCGCCATTGACAAGATAAGCTGCTCCCGCCAAAAGTTCATCGGCAATTTCAGAGATCCGGCGAGACCGTGGTCCAAATACAATCCCAGGTCTGAGTATGACCACCTCCAACGACCCCTTTGAGCACAATTTTAGAAGTCTTTGCTCAGCTTGGATTTTAGCACTGTTGTATGGGAAGGGTTGACGCTTACTCAAAGGACTGCGCTCGTCAGTTCCAGGACTAGGAGCTTGTCCATGAACAGATGCCGAGCTGAGATAGACGATACGGCGAACTCCTGCTTGCAGGGCAGCCCGATAGGTGGGTGTCACGGCGGCGCGGATCACCGCAGGTGTGCTGAGAACCGAGTCAACCACAATATCACAGCCAGCAAATGCGTGCGCGAGTGCCGATTGGTGTAAGGCATTGGCAACTCGATAGTCCAGATCTAAACGTGACAGACGTGCCAGACTGCTAGAGTCACGAACGATGGGTCGTACCTCCGCTACACCCTCAAGGGTTGACAACATCTCGACCGTTCGATTGCCGACGAAACCGCTTGCTCCCAAAATAGCAATTTTTAGCATCCTTATTTACTCCTTCTATTGAGAACCAATTGCTTGGGGTTTCCCAACCCCAAAATGTGCGATCAGATCTCAAGCTTTTGCTTAATCTGAGAGGATCGCGGCTGTATTCTTTGTCATGATTGTTTTCACATGATCTGCCAGTCGAATTGCCAGAGCAACAATCGTCAACGTGGGATTAGCGTAGCTTCCTGTGGGAAACACAGAGCTTCCTGAAATGAACAAATTAGAGATGCCATACACCTGGCAATTTTCATCTACAACACCCTGTTTGGGGTCAATATGCATGCGTGTTGTACCGGTAGGATGGTGCATACCAGCAGGATTTTGCAGTTGTATAACTTCTCCATCCAATCCAGTTTCTAAATGACCCAAGCCAGTACGAGCTATTTCCTCTCGAAATATCTCTTGCGATCGCCTGAGGCTACGGATGTCAATGTCACGCCAGCGCCAGTGTAATTCGACTTTCTGGCAACCAAGGCGATCGCGATCGCGACTCAGCACAACTCGATTGTCTGGATTAGGTGCCTGCTCAGTTTGATACAGCACTTTAAATAATGAAAATCTCTCTTTACTATGCCGCAAATACCACGATTCATCCTGACCTCGTCCAGGCAGACGCTTGATCGCTGCCCAATAGGCAAGGCTGCTAATATAATCGAGTCCACCGATCGCATTGCCTAAATGTTGGAGAGCATCCTGTGGTACTTGAGCGCTACGACTAGCTGCTAACAGCGTTTTCATGGAAGCAATAGCATTTGATTGATACACCTTTGGTTCTGGAGTCAGGCATAAAGCTAGACCAAGCAGTTGCTCTCGGTGCATCACTTCCTCCGACAAGGTGAGCTTTCCCTGCACAGGTAAGTTATTCACCTGACGTATGTTGTATAAATCTGTAGTACTAAAAACTTTTTGGCTGTTAGGTATAAATGTGCCATGCCCATTGGGATGATCCATAAAGAACCTTCCCACTAAATCGTTTTGATTGCCCAACCCAGTTGTCTGAGTCTTGTTGGATAGCAATAACAACCGTGCATTCTCAATCCCACCTGTAGCCAGGATAAATACCTTTGCACAAACCCAAAACTGATTACCTTGCAAACAGGCAACTCTTACCCGCGTTACAGTCTTGGCTGTTTCGTTTGTCTCAATCTCCACCACATTAGCATTGAGATAAGTGGTGATGTTACTGCTGTGGCCTACTTCTTCCCGATAGTCGTGAGTGAAGATTGTACGAGGTGCAAGCTGAAACATACTCGTGCTGACGCGATCGCCAGCAAATGGAATCCTCTGCGTTTGAGCGTCTTCCCACAACTCAGGCTCATAAGTGAAAGCTCCGACTTTACAGACAGATTGAGCACGTTTGTAGTAGGGTTCGAGGTGGGATCTGTTGAAAGGCCAACCACTATATGGTAACCACTCCCGCTTTTCAAAATCTATCTTATCCAGGGGTACACACCTAAAGCCGAATATATTTTTAGTTAACTCAGCTTCCCAACAGTTGGCTGTACCGCCAAACTGACGACGACGTATATAGTCTAGTGGTAAAAAAGAATCCCCAATAGTTTCACCCTGACAGAGTAACTGAGTCTCGTCATTAAACTCAATATTGCCACTTTCCAGCAGACAAACTTGAAATTTCTGCTCAGCGAATTCGCGTGCCAGCGTAATTCCTGCTGGTCCAGCACCAATAATACAAACTTCAGTTTCGATGGTTCGTGTGACTACTGTAGCTGCGTCAATAAACATTAATATATTACCTCTACCTGAATTTTTGATCAAAGCATCAACTCAACTACATTTAAGCGATACCTAATATATTTAGATACTGCTGGGTTGCCGTTTCCAAACCAAATTGGTTCAGCCAAGCTGGATCGACCTGCTTCGATCCACCAGATAATGTATTTAATATCGCCGTCGCTAAGGCATTGCTGTCCCCCACAGGCGTCAGGAAACCGTACTTGCCATTGTCTAAAATCTCTGCGGGTCCACTCTTACAATCCGTAGAAACCACTGGAACTCCTGTAGCCATTGCCTCAATTAGCACAGTAGGCAGTCCTTCCCAAGCGGAAGATAGCACAAACACACCAGACTTAGCCATGTAAGCATAGGGATTCTTTTGGTAACCAGGCATGGCAACATCAGCTTCTAAACCAAGCTCTTGCACCAAAGCCTCAAGCTGAGGTCTGTCGGGTCCCCAACCCAAAATCATCAGCCGAGCTGGTCGTACCTGTCGTACCTGAGCAAAAGCACGGAGTAGGTTGGGGAAGTCTTTTTGTTCTTCTAATTTACCCACTCCCAAGATAACTGGTGGTTCCCCAAGCGCAAACCAGGGATGATCTACAGGTGCTTTCGCATTTTCCAACAGATCGGGTGTGACTACAGGGTTGTAAATCACCTGAATCTGCTCCAAGGGTAGACCAGTCATCAGAGATAGATCAACAGCCACTCCCTGAGAAACTGCCAGGATACCATCAGCCCAAGGATATAAATGCTTTGCAAACAAAGGAGTCAAACGATCTTTGAGCTTAGTGGCATTGCGTACGGTTTTGGAGAGTTGATTGTGTTCAGATACCACTAACCTTGTGGACACCCCAGACAGTTTTCTACCTAATAGCGCTATTTCGTTCACATAATGAGAGGCTGAAAGTAAGGCTACAGGACGCTCCTGTTGCAAGTAACGTACTAAGTTGGGGAGACTCATGTACAATCTTGGAGCCTTGAGATTCACAACCCGGACTTCAGGTGGCAACCGGAGGAGGTGAGACTCATCTAAGATTTTGTCAACTACTAAATCTACTTTTATACCCCGTTGGATAAAACCATGCGCCAAGTTCGCTGTCACTCGCTCGATACCGCCACCACCAAAGGCACCAGTGAAAAAAGCAATGCGAGGTGTAGTTTCAGAAGTCATAGTGAGTTATTTCTAGTAATTTATACTTAAAATTTCATCAGATCGAGATGCTTATTTGGCTCTGTCAGAGAGTTGAAATTGCGACCAAAGTTCTACACTCTCTTCATCAAAACCTTGCTTGCAGACAGTTATAGTAATAAAACATTAAAATGTCTTCTATCCTACTACAAACAGCTATTAATACTAAAATAATAACCAAAATTAAAGTATTGCAAGTGTGTCAAATGTCAACTTTACTGAGACTTTACAAAATCAGTAAGATTGGCAAGGCATGATTTTTATATTTTTACTTAGCCTGGTAATTTTCCGGCTATCGGCAATTATAGTAGGTATATATTAAAATATTTCTGTAAAGAACGCAATTTTCAGTTGAAATGACTATTTCGGCTGGATTATTTTCTCGCCAGAGTGATGGAACGCTAATTAACAAGCTGGAGGATTTTTGCTATGTTATCAATAGCTGTTAAGCAGCATACCCGACTATTAAAATTAGTATCGATATTTGCATTGTCAACTTTGTTGTTTGCTATTTCCAGCTGTTACTCTCGCAGTTACTTTAGCAGCACAACGCTTGCCGATACTGAAGAGGTAGTATTTCCAGCAAATTCTAGAGTTGTTAATGTCCGAGACTTCGGTGCTAAAGGAGACGGGATCGCTGACGATACAAAAGCGATTCAGAAGGCGATTATTAACACCAGTGATACCAAAACAAATAACGCTGGTACCAGTCTCATCTATTTTCCCAATGGCACTTATTTAGTTAGCAATACATTGGCATGGCCGAACACTCCCTATTTTGCCAGAATTTTGCAGGGTCAAAGCCAAAACGGTGCGATCGTCAAATTAAAGGATCGGGCAGCTGGCTTTGGTGACCCAAAAAACAATAAAGCTGTTCTGACTACATTTGAGGGGAATAGCACGGGCAACGCCTTTCGGCATTCTATATATAATCTCACTGTGGATGTAGGTTCAGGCAATCCCGGCGCAGATGGTATCCGGTTTATTAGCAATAATCAGGGTGGTATCCGCAATGTGACCATTCGTTCCAGTGATGGGCAAGGACGCGCTGGTTTAGCTATGGATAAGGCGTGGCCAGGACCATCTACGATCAAAAACCTCCGGGTTGTCGGCTTTGATTATGGTATTTTCGCTATAGGTCCGGAATATTCCCTAACATTCGAGAACATTACACTGGAGAATCAGAAGGTTGCTGGTATAAATAACCTCTGGAATTTATTAAGCATTCGCGGTTTAACCAGTCGCAACACTGTGCCAGTAATTAAGAGTGGGGCGAGTGATAACAATCATGATGGTAGAAGCTACACCCTAGTAATTGATGGTAACTTCAGCGGTGGTTTATCTGGGAATGCGGCCATTGAATTCAACTCGGGAATTTTGTTTGCCCGTAATATAACTACATCCGGATATCAGGCAGTCATCAAACAAGGTGACAAATTGGTGCCAGGGAACAAGGTGACAGAGTATGTTGGCGGCCAGAGTTACAGTTTGTTCCCTTCACCACAAACATCCTTAAATCTGCCTGTGCAAGAGATCCCAACTATACCGTGGGACGATATCAATACATGGGCAAATGTTGAGGCTTATGGCGCAAAAGCCAACGATGATCAAGATGATGCTGATGGCATTCAGAAAGCCCTTGATTCGGGTAAAACTACAGTTTACTTCCCACTTGGAGGCTATAAAATCAGCAAAACTTTGCGCGTGGGTGGTAACGTCCGCAGAATCATCGGATTGGAGTCTTACCTAGAAGTCATAAATCCCTTAAAGTCAGAGACCAGTTCGGTTTTCCGCTTTGAAGGGGGTAATCAGGATGTTGTAGTGCTGGAGAGGTTTCTAACTAATTTTGGTTCTAACAATTATACCTGGTTTGAAAACGCCTCTCCCAGAACCCTAGTTTTGAGAAATATCGCGATCAATTCTGGTAAGTCTTACCGAAATACTACCGGAGCAGGTCGTCTCTTCATAGAAGATATTGTCGGGGGAACCTGGGTATTTGATCGTCAAGAGGTTTGGGCGCGGCAGTTGAACCCAGAAAACCAAGGCACAAAGATTGTTAACAATGGTGGAAAGTTATGGATTCTCGGTCTGAAAACTGAGAAAGCTGGTACTGTTGTGGAAACGAAAGCTGGTGGCAAAACGGAAATACTCGGTGGTTTACTCTATCCTGTTCAAGCAGTACCTACCGAGCAGCCAGCTTTCATCAATCACAACTCGTCTGTTTCAGTAAGTATTGCTGAATCCTGCTATACACAGGATTACAACTACAAAGTTATTATCCAAGAAATCAGAGATGGCATAACAAAAACTTTGCCGAATACAGCTATCCCCAAGCGATCGGTATGTAGTTTTACATTGCCTTTGTATATAGGTACTAAATAAGTTAATTACCGAAACTTCCATATTGAAAGGAGAGTTCGGAATTTTGAGTTCTCTGATACATCACAGACACCAAAGAGTTCACAACGAACAATCAAAATGTCTCCTCTTACACTCAGTTTGTTTGTAACCGTTCACGGGGGGTAGAGCATTCGCCTAAATGAATAGCGCTCGAGCTTCGCAAGGGTTTAGAGTAATTTATGGTATGGACTCATGGTACCTAAAATGTCTAAAAGACAATTGGCAGACCAGTATAGCAATTTTGACTACTCACAATTAGCTGCAAAAAATCAAATCTAGGCTGGTTTTCGTACTGATTCCGTGTGATTTCATCTGGGGCATTTTTTTGACCCCCCGTGAACGGTTACGTTTGTTTTGGTAATATGAGATCAGCTTTACAAGATTAAATAATGTGTAAATATCTACTTTGTGTGCTGGCATAATTTTCAAATAATGATTAACATACAAAGGGATTAATTACGCAGGATTTAAAAAAACAGTCTATTTTGTAGCAACAAAAGCAGAGCGCTCTACGTTGCGGATGTTTTGTCATTAAATCCACACTTATAGTGTAATGCATACGAAAGGGACAGATTCCTTACTTAAGCTTGGCAAAGACAGCAGCGCTCGCCGACTGATGCTGTTCGATCTCTCAGTTGGTGGTCATCATGCAGCCTATATTCAGCGTTTACTGAGATATTGGTGCGAACAATAATTTGCCCTGGAACTACAGCCACGGCGTTATTTATCTCTATAGAATGAAATTATCAATGCCTGAATTTCAAACGTTTCTGCAAATTATTAAACTATTCAAGCATAAGTGTTTAATTTATACATTTATTTCCAAGAATATCTTATAGAATATGTGTCTTCTAAGTAATTAGACTAACAAGTTAATAAGCGATCGTAAACTTAAGATGTCTGGACATGAATATATTGTAAAATAATGCTTTTTGTTCAAAAAATCCAAGCACTGGTTGTAAGATATAGATAATAATATTTGCGATCGCTAAGCAAATACTACGGATTATAAAATCGCATAAATTGTTAACAATTATGAGCAATGATTTTTCTGTTGAACAAAGTCAAGACATTGTAAACTACTATCAAGCCAATGGCTATGTTGTCATAAAAAATGTAATCTGTGAGCAAAAGATAGCAGCTTTCATGAGAGAGTATGAAAAATTCAAAGCAGCTAAATCATACTATTACCGCTCTCAAGACACAAATTTGCCTGAGCAAGTTGCGGTTAATGATGAAGGTTTTATAGAACACTCTATTCTTAGCCCTACAAATCTGGTTTTTCAAAAACAGTTTCGCACTTCTATCCAAAACATTATCTATGCTCCAGAAATTTCTCAGTTGCTAACTACGATTACTAATAAGCAAAAGCATACTGTTTGGCAAACGATGTTTTTTGATAAGTCTACTGGTACTGTTGCTCATCAAGATCATTATTATTTAGATAGCGATCCTTGTGGTCATTTAGTTGCATGTTGGTTTGCACTAGAGGACATTCATGAAGATTCTGGAACATTTTTTGTAGTTCCCGGAAGTCACAAAGGTCCTGTGATTTCAGGTAATTCTGGGTTTAGAGACCATAAAGAATATGTCGTTAAAATGCAACAATTGTTCAAAGAGCAAGGATATCAGCCACAACCAATGCCATTAGAAAAAGGTAGTGTTTTACTCTGGCATCCTTTTCTGGTGCATGGTGCTTTTCAAAATGTAAATCCTAGTTACTCCAGAAAATCATTCACGGCTCATTATTTACCAGATGGTTATGGTCAGTTAAACACAAAACAAGTTCCGGCTCGGCAAAGTTCATTTAATCCAGATATACTAGTCTGGAAGCTCAGCATGTTAGAGCAGATTCAAGAGCACCTACGTTATGTCAGGTATGGAATGCAGGTCAAATTCAGAAGTAGAGAAGTGCATTCTGAGATGGAAATGAGGGGGACTAAATATTAAGTAATTTAGTTAGTATATGATCTGGTTAATAGTTATATGCTGAGGATGTCAATATGTTGCATTAAGAACATAGCTATTGATATTTCATAGTCAAGAATTTGATGATTCTTTAAACTAGTTTTTAGGTAACTTTCATAATTTAAAGACTATTGCACTTAGTTTAAAGAATGTGTAAAGTTAAGCTATCATTCCTGGCATCATTTGAGCACTGGTGATTAATATATCAATAGATCGTTATGCTATTACTACCTTGATCTATTACACATTCTGGTGATCTACAAACGTAATATTATCTAATTCAATAGGTAGAAAAACCTAATGTACACTCAAGAGATAGATTCGTGCCGACTGATGCTGTTTGATCTCTCAGTTGGTGGTCATCATGCAGCCTATATTCAGCATTTACTGAAATATTGGTGCGAACAAGAATTTGCGGGAAAATTAGACATTCTGGTTTTACCTAAATTCCTAGAGCAACACTCTGATGTTGTTGATATAGCTGTCAGCAATCCACAAAAAAATATTAGTTTTGTTGCAATTACTACAGAAGAAGCTACTGCGCTCAAACCTAGAAACTCTAGTATCAATCGTGCTTTACGGGCTTTTCAAGAATGGCACTTACTTCGTAAGTATGCTGTCGCTCTCAAGGCTAATCACTGTCTGATTATGTACTTTGACACCTGTGATTATCCTTTAATTTTGGGAGCTTCGTTACCATGTCCGTTTTCTGGGATCTATTTCAAACCAACATTTCATTACCGGAACTTCGCTAACTATATACCCTCTCAGAAAGCTCGTTTGCAGGAGTGGCGGGAGAAATTTGCCCTGTCTCGGATTCTTCGCAATCGCCAACTACAAACTTTATTTTGCCTCGACCCTTTTGTCAGTTCCCACATTGATAAATTCCGCAGTCAGGTCAAAGCACTGCATTTACCTGACCCAGTGCAAATATCCAGTAGTCCAGAGTTTGACTTGAACAAATTCCGGAAAAGTTTAGGAATCGATCCTGATAGACAAGTATTTCTCTTGTTTGGATCTTTAACCGATCGCCGTAAGGGGGTTCATCAACTACTAGAAGCTGTGGAGATATTACCACCAGAACTGTGCCAGAAAATTTGTCTACTATTTGTGGGAGAAGCAGACCCTATAGAAAGAGCACCTTTAGAATTTCAGATAGCAAAAGTTTGCCAATCTCAACCCGTGCAAATTGTCCGTCATTACGAATTTGTACCTGAGCAAGATGTTCATGCGTATTTCCACTTATCAAATGTTATACTCGCGCCTTACCAAAAGCATATTGGGATGAGCGGAATTTTGTTGTTAGCTGCGGCTACCCAAAAACCAGTTCTCAGTTCCAATTATGGTCTGATGGGAGAGATTGTTCAACGTTACAGCTTGGGTATCACAGTTGACTCGACTGACAAGAACGAAATAGCTCAAGGTTTAACGCGATTTTTCGGGGAATCTCCAGAGAATCTGTGCGATCGCCAGAAAATGGCTTCTTTCGCTACACAAAATTCTGCTCATAAATTTGCTCAAGAAATATTTAAGCACGTCTAAAGATATCTTTTCTGTCTGAAGCAAAGTACTTGATGTTGAGTAAAAAACGACTGTACGTACATCTATTACAAAGTATCATTTCCGTCGAAGCTTCTATCAGTACTCCCGGTATTTATAGGTGGTTTAGAGTATTATGCCTAAAAACTATGGGCATTAAGGTAAATGGTTCTGTAGTTACCAAATCTTACCTAGTGGATATTTAGCGGTTGGGGTGCCAGCTAAACCTATTAAAAAACTAGACAGAGCTAATTTAGATACGGTCATGGTGTCAGAAAGATCTCCTAGTCACTGAAGAATCCGATCACCAGCACCCGATCTCAATCAAAATATATGAACCCGAAAAAAATCGCGATCTTTACTCATAGTGTTGAAAACGGTACATTTGCCAATATCGCCACTAGTCTCATCCGTGGATTTAACGATTTAGGAGTCAGTGAGTGTGACTTAGTAGTCTTAAATGCTACAGATGAAGAAAAAGCTAATTTCCCCAACGTTAATATCATCAGTTTAGATTCGGGTCCAGCAACTTATTCTCTGATGAAGTTAGTTCGTTATTTACGAGAACATCAGCCCGATGCGATCTTTCCCATGCCTTGGTATTTCAATGTCATTGCCATCTGGGCACGCATCTTAGCAGGTACAAATACCAAGGTGATTATGGTAGAACAGAATATTATCAGCCTGGAAGCGGGAATCGAGCATAGAAATAATCTTAAACTCAGGTACTTGCCGATCTTGATGCGTCATTCTTACCCTTTCGGTCACGGAATAATTGGTGTCGCTCAAGATGTGATTACCGATCTAGTCAAGGAGGTGAAAGTCTCGTCGAAAATTCCCATGAGGGCTATTCCCAACCCAGTTGATGTCGAACTCGTACAAAAGCGATCGCAAGAACCTGCAGATCACCCTTGGTTTCAAAACCAGAATATTCCGGTGATTTTAACAGCAGCTCGTTTAGCGAAACAAAAACAGCTTGACGTTCTGATCCGTGCTTTTGCCGGAGTTTTGGATGTGATGCCTGCAAGGTTATTAATTGTGGGTAAGGGACCTTTAAAATCAGAGTTAGAAAGTTTGTGTAAAGAACTCCAAATAGAAGAGCATGTTGCAATGCCGGGATACGTTTCTAATCCATGCAGTTTTATGTCAGCCTGCGATGTCTTTGTACTAGCTTCTGCTTGGGAAGGGTGTCCAGTAGCCATAGAAGAAGCACTTGCTTCTGGCGCGCCAATTATTGTAAATGATGCGCCAGGAGGCTCAAAAGATCTTGTCGATTATGGCAAGTATGGGGTGATGGTACGGGATGGGGATGAAAAGGCTCTGACTGAAGCGATTGTCAAAATCATTGGCCAGCCAAATCTAAAGAAACATTATCAAGCACAAGCACGCAAGCGATCTTACGATTTTAATTACTTAAAGATTAGTCAGCAGTACTTAGATTTCTACAACTCGGTAGTTGCTTCAGGTCAGTAAAGCTATTTCATCTGTGGGAAAAATCACAACAATAATTATCCGGAGTATTCCCAGCAAGTGCGCGATTGCGAATATGGATATCAACCAGATTGGCAAGTGAAAGTTTAATTGATAATTTTTGGAATTATAGAGGTCTCAAAATGAAACGAATCGAGAATCTTCGCGTCGCTTGGGTGCTTCCAGTAGCTTGGTTTTACTGGCATCCTGTATTAAGTAATTTTACTAAGCTTTTTCCCGACACAAAGATCTTCACTGGACTTTGGCCAGGATTTGCTCATGGCTTTGAAAATTCGTTTCCCGTCGAAGAAGTCGGCAAAATGAATTACTTAGAGTCAAGTCAGACATCCACAGGATATGGGACTGGTTTTACCTACTTATCTCCCAAAATTATTGGTAAGTTACTCCAATTTAAGCCAGATATAATCTTTGCAGATTCTTTCCGCATCTGGACTATCTTCGTCTTATTTTTAAAACCACTCGGTGGGTGGCAGGTGATTCTTACTTACGAAGGTAGTTCACCCAGTGTAGACTACCGCAACTCAGCACTACGCACATTTCTACGACGGGCAATGGTCAAGGCAGCAGATGCTTATATTACCAATAGCAAAGCGGGGAAAGATTACTTAACTGAATTTTTGCATGCAGATGAAAGCCGCGTTTTTTCCATGCCTTATGAAGTCCCAGATCAAACATCTTTGTTAGGTAAGTTAGACAATACGGGGACAGAAAATTCGGCATTACAAAAACCAATATTTTTCTTTGTCGGTCATTTAGTTAGAAGAAAAGGAGTTAATTTCCTATTGCAAGCCTGTGCTTTACTACAAAAGCAAGGTCACAAAGACTATACATTATTAGTTGCAGGTGATGGTCCTGAAAGAGTGGAACTAGAAGCTTTTTGTGAAACTCATAATTTAACAGATTGTGTCAAGTTGTTGGGGAAAGTAGATTATGACTCTTTAGGTACTTATTTTCAACAAGCTGATGTCTTTGTTCTACCTACATTAGAAGATACATGGGGTATGGTAGTACTGGAAGCCATGCTGTTTGGTAAGCCAGTGTTATGTTCCCAATGGGCAGGCACAGCAGAAATGATCGTTGATGGTGAGAATGGCTACGTATTTGACCCCCATCAACCGGAAAAGTTGGCTGAATTTATGCTGTGGTTTATGAATAACCGCAGTCGTATTCACGATATGGGAGAAAAATCTCAACAAATTATGGCGGAACATAGTCCTGAATTGGTCTCCCAATCTCTGAAGAATGTCATAGCTTCGCTACTGTCAGGCACATGATCGCGATTCGTACCGTCTAAAAAGCAGATCCCAACCACCCTATATCAATAAAAATATATGAACCCTAAAAAAGTCGCTATCTTTATCCATAGTGTTGAAAACGGTACATTTACTCATATCGCTACTAATCTCATCCGAGGATTTAAGGATTTAGGAGTAACTCAGTGTGACCTAGTAGTCTTAAATGCTACAGATGAAGAAAAAGCTAATTTTCCCAATATTAATGTCGTCAGTTTAGATGCAGGTCCAGCAACTTATTCGCTGATGAAGTTAGTTCGTTATTTACGAGAACATCAGCCAGACGCCATCTTTCCCATGCCTTGGTATTTCAATGTCATTGCCATCTGGGCACGCGTTTTAGCAGGTACAAATACCAAAGTGATTATGGGAGAACATAATATAATCAGTCTGGAAGCGTCAATTGAGCATAAAAATAATCTTAAACTCAAGTACTTGCCAGTTTTGATGCGTCATTCTTATCCTCACGGTCACGGAATAATTGGTGTCTCTCAAGATGTGATTACCGATTTAGTCAAGGAAGTGAAAGTCTCGCAAAAAATTCCCATGAGGGCTATTGCCAACCCACTTGATGTCGATTTGGTACAAAAGCGATCGCTTGAACCTGTAGTTCATCCTTGGTTTCAAAACCAAAATATTCCGGTGATTTTAACAGCAGCCCGTTTAGCGAAACAAAAACAGCTTGATGTTCTGATCCGTGCTTTTGCCGGAGTTTTGGATGTGATGCCTGCAAGGTTATTAATTTTGGGTAAAGGTGCCTTAAAAACAGAGTTGGAAAGTTTGTGTAAAGAACTCCAAATAGAAGAACATGTTTCAATGCCGGGATACGTTTCTAATCCATGCAGTTTTATGTCTGTCTGCGATGCCTTTGTACTAGCTTCTGCTTGGGAAGGATGTCCCATCGCCATAGAAGAAGCACTTGCTTCTGGTGCGCCGATTATTGTAAATGATGCGCCAGGAGGCTCAAAAGATCTTGTCGATTATGGCAAGTATGGGGTAATGGTACCGAATGGGGATCAAAAGGCTTTGACTGAAGCGATTCTCAAAGTCATTAGCGAGCCAAATTTAAAGAAACATTATCAAGCACAAGCACGCATACGGTCTCACGATTTTAATTACTTAAATATTAGTCAACAGTATTTAGATTTCTACAAATCGGTAGTTGCTTCAGGTAAGTAAAGCTACTTCATTTTTGGTAAAACTCACAACAATATCCACTTTTGAGGAGAAATATTCTAGGTATGAAAGTTCTATTGTCTGCTTACTCGTGCGAACCTGGTAGAGGTTCTGAGCCTGGGGTGGGTTGGAATATGGTGCGAGAGATTGCCAAGCACCATGAAGTTTGGGTACTAACTCGTCCTGATGAGAGCAAAAATGTGATTGAGGCAGAATTAGCCCGCAATCCAGTACCTAATATGCATTTTGTCTACTTCACCACGCCAATTGTGGGTGGGATTTGGAAGTTGGGACAAAGTGGTGCAATGCAGATTCATTACTATCTTTGGCAGATAGCGGCATACTTTGTGGCTCGCCGACTGCATCGCGAAATTAACTTTGATATTGTACAGCATGTAACATTTGTCAAATATTCCAGTCCTAGTTTTCTATCTCTATTACCCATACCATTTGTTTGGGGACCTGTGGGTGGTGGAGAGTCCGCACCCAAGGCATTCTGGGTAGATTTTAACTTCCGTAACAGAATTTATGAACTAATGCGGATGGGAGTGCGATCGCTAGGAGAAAATGATTTATTCGCTCACCTCACAGCCCGACGTAGTGCTGTCGCTTACGCCACTACAGAAGACACTGCTCAAAGAGTAAGGAAAATGGGGTGTCCTCACGTCAAAATCCTATCTGAATCTGGACTATCTCAGGAGGAAATTGAATCACTAGCTCACTTTCCTCTACCTGATACCTCACCCATGCGTTTTATCAGTATGGGACGACTATTGCACTGGAAAGGTTTTCACCTAGGGTTACGTGCTTTTGCTCAAGCTAACCTACCTGATGCGGAATACTGGATTGTCGGCGATGGGCCAGAATGGGAACGCTTGCAAACTTTGGCAACAGACTTGGGAATTAGCCACCAAGTCAAATTTTGGGGACGATTGCCACGAGAACAAACTTTGGAGAAATTAGGACAGTCCCAGGTATTGGTGCATCCTAGCTTACATGACTCCGGTGGTTGGGTTTGCTTAGAAGGAATGGCAGCAGGTCGTCCGGTGATTTGTTTAGATTTAGGAGGTCCAGCTCAACAAGTAACTCAAGAGACAGGTTTCAAGATTCCGGCTCATACTCTACAACAGACAATAGCTGATTTAGCGGCAGCAATGGTACAGGTTTCTGACGATGCCCAACTGCGGGTACGGATGGGACAAGCTGGACAACGCCTGGTCAGGGAAGATTTCACTTGGGAAGCGAAAGGGCGACTGTTGAGCGAGGTTTACAAAAAGCTCGTGACCTCCCATTCCGCAATCGAGGGCTAAAAAGTACGTAAGTAGAAACATTCATGAAATAGATGAATACACAAATCACACTTCCAACGAAACGAAAAGGATATATTCAACTCACCGCCCTGGTGATGATTGCCTTTGCATCAGCCTTTTTTCCAGCAGTTCTCACACTGGCGAAATTTCCATCTACTGTTAACTTGGTACATTTCATTATAGTTCCCTGGCTTTGTATATTTACGATCGCTAAAACTTCGGTGAAAGACCGAAAACAAATTTTAATTACCCAAGAGCTAATTTTTGCTCTATTTTTATTTTTTACAATCAATATTGCCAGCGCATTGTTAAATGGTGCTGGCATTATTAATGCAATTTTTAATTTTTTATTTTTGTGTGAAGGTTTCCTACTTTTGGTAGCGATCATCAGCATTCCCATGACTCCAGCAAGATTGGCAATGTTTCGAGCTTACATAATAATTTCGGCTTTTATCAACCTTTTGTTTGCTTACGTCGAACGTTATATTTTCAATTTACACCTTCGTGAAGGGCTAGAGGATAATATAAAAGGAGTTTTTATTGGACAAGGAGCCGGACATGTTGTTGGCGGTTCTGTTTCCTTGAGCTTTGGTGTATATTACCTGCTAAATGCTAAAAATGTTCCCCTATGGTTTCGTGTCATTGTCGCTCTCTTATGTTTTTGGCATGTCATCATCTCAGATACGAAACAAGTAATTCTGGTATTTGCTGTATCTGCGGTTGTTTGGTTTTTTACTAAATTCAAAAATATTGGTCTCGCCTTGCAAGCTTTAAGTGCAATGATTTTGCTAGGTTCCGCTTTTTGGTGGTGTATGCAAAATCTAGAAGCATTTGCGGCTTACAAAGTTTGGATCAGACCAGAAATATATGGTCCTGACGGTGAAGCCACTAGGCTTAAATTTACAACCTTTCATCTTGTTCCGACATATTACAAAACATTTTTGCATCCTTGGCTAGGTCTGGGTCCAGGTCACACTGTTAGTAGGCTAGGAGGATGGATGTTGCAAAAATATTCCAACCTATTAGCACCGTTAGGTTCGACAGTACATCCTGCTACCGCCGCTATTTGGGGTGCGGTAGGAAAAAGTTGGCTGGGTAATCAATCGAGCCTCTTCTCTCCACTGTTTGGCTGGGCAGGTATTTGGGGAGATTTAGGATTTTTGGGATTAGGATCGTTTATCTATATTTGGTCGCTAGTGTGGCGTAGGCTTTGTATCGATGACACTTCAAGATTTTTGGTAATTACCGTATTTATTTTTGGTTTGATATTTTCCCAGATGGAAGAACCTGGTTATATGCTATTTGTTACTAGTTTAATAGGTATACAGTGGCAAGAACGTCAAAGCCAAAAATATAGCTATCTTGAACCAGAAATGCCTAGACAAAAGAGTCCCAAGTCAATAAAAGCATGGATAAAACGTTTGTTGCTGCTCCCTAACTATTGATGAGTAAGGCGAATAATTTCCCCTTCAGTCTACTATGCGACAAAGGCTGAAGGCGTGCAATGGTATAAAACCTCTAGTGGGGTAGCAAGTGATTGCTTCTCCTATTGGCGCTAAAGCTACTTGACCACAGTCGTAGTGATGGTTTCATGAGTAAAAAATACCATCATTCTACTCTGGCAATGTGTGCATTGTCAGAAGCGAAAACCTACGTAAAAGTAGATGTAATGCTTGTGCTAGTACCAGTTTATCCTACCCTGATTGATTCATCAACTACACATACATAATTTTTACAAATCATATCTAATTGCTACACATAATTTTATATTTTAATTGATATGATTTATTTATGCACAATTAATACTTTGGGTGATCGTAATAATATTTAGAGTACGTGGTTTTAAACTTGCATTATGTATGGTAGTAACAATTTACCATACTGCATCAACGGGTGCTTAAATTCCGAAAATTTTATACTTTTTGCCGATGGAATCAGGTTGCCCGCTGCCGCAATCAGAAGACTTTAGTGTGAAATTCACAGAATTGAGGAGCCTCCCAAGCATGAGTAAGTATTACGAATATTTTCAAGATTATTCTGCCAAACTTATAGACTATTGTCGAGACACCTATCAAGGTATTAAAAAAAACCCTCGATGGTTTTTAATGCGTAAAATCGGTAGATTTTCTGCTGCACGATCGCTGATGAGTCTTTTTTATAAGCGCCCATCCAAATCATATGAACTTAGCACAAATGAGCAGACATTTTTTCAAGATATTAATGTAGATGCAGTTGTTGAATCTCTAGAAAAAAATGGTATATGTATAGGTATTAACCTGCCTCAGAATATTGTCCAAGAAATATTGGACTTTGCGATGTCCACGACTTGTTATGGTAATAGAAAACCCGAACTTAGCTTTTATTATTCTGAGTATGAACAAGTCCAAGCTAAGCATACACAACCGATTTTAGTTGGGGCTTATTATAACACAGCATCGTTATGTCCGGTAATTAAAAACTTGGAAAATGATCCCACATTATTGGCAATTACTGCTAAATATTTAAATGCTGAGCCAGTACATCTAGGAACTTCGCTATGGTGGAGTTTTCCTACTTCAGCAAGACCCGCACAGCAGGCAAAAGCTGCTCAGAGATTCCACTTCGATCTAGATGACTATAGTTTCGTGAAATTCTTCTTTTATTTAACAGATGTAGATGAATTCAGCGGTCCACATATTTGTATTCGCGGCAGCCACAAAAAGCATAAATTTTTACATCAGTTACTACGCGGGCGCTCGCCCGAAAAAGATATCGTCGATTATTATGGTGCTGAAAATGTTATGACTATTTGCGGAGAAGCTGGTTTTGGATTTGCAGAAGATACAATAGCTTTCCACAAAGGAACTCCTCCACTGACTAAATCTCGCTTAATCTTACAAATAGAATTTGCCACACATAATTATGGGATGCAAAACGATCTTATAGATACTTCTCTACTTTAACGCTTTTACTAGGCGTAAATGTATGTCAATTGCTATATTTACTAATTTATTCAGAAATATTTGCACTAATTACTAACCCTAAATGCTCCCAACTTGGTAAAACTAACTAAAATGCACTTTCGTTGTTTGCAAGTATCTCATAAAGAATAAGCTGGTCTATCGGGGGTATCTTCGCGAAAAGCTGGAGCGTCAGAAGCAAGCTCGCCGTATACCTCATCTAAGTGTAATTGCTGTAGTGGCGATCGCGGAGTTAGTCCTCCACGGTCGCAGATCAATGGTCGGATTGTCAATTTTTTGTATTATTACGTACAAACTTTCTAAGTAATAATAGGTGTATGTTTGCGAATAAACAGCCTGATTTTCCTCCAGGCAGATTATTTACTGACCAAAACACCTTCGGTGCTGCCTGCTGCTTTAAATAGGAGCGTTCCAGAATTTGACTGCCAAATAGATGAAACTTTTTCCTCACAACCAAGTCGGTATTGAGGTGCTTTCAGGCAATTATCAAGAAATACTAGTAAAAATAAATACTAATAAAATGCAGATCCTTAGTGTACATAGCCGTTATCAAATTCGTGGAGGAGAGGACGAGTGCCACGAAGCAGAGCAAAGTCTGTTACGCCTCATGAATCACTCTGTCGAAATTTACGAAGAACATAATGATCGCGTAGCAGCTATAGGCAAAGTAGCTTTGGCTATGAGGACGATTTGGTCTACAGAGTCTTATAAAGCACTATCGAGCCTGTTAAAATCCCAGACTTACGATGTCGTTCACGTTCATAATTTCTTCCCCGTAATTTCCCCCTCGGTCTACTATGCGGCGAAGGATTCAAGAGTCCCTGTAGTTCAGACGCTGCACAACTACCGCCTTCTATGTCCGAATGCCTTATTTTTTCGCTCAGGTCAGGTTTGTGAAGATTGTTTGGGAAAGCCTGTTCCTTATCCAGGAGTAATAAATAGTTGTTACCGGGAAGACCTCGCAGCCAGCGCAGTCACAGCCACAATGCTGTCGCTACACAGCGCCATGCACACTTGGACAGAAATGGTAGATGTATACATCGCCCTGACTGAGTTCGCCCGTCAGAAATTTATTCAGGGTGGTCTACCAGCAGACAAAATTGCCGTCAAACCCAACTTTGTCCATCCCGATCCCGGTATTGGTTCGGGTAGTGGTGGCTACGCTTTATTCGTTGGACGGTTATCTGTCGAAAAGGGGTTAGATACTCTACTATCCGCTTGGGAACACCTAGGGGACAAAATCCCTTTGAAAATTGTCGGTGAAGGACCGCTATCTGATATGGTAGCGGCAGCCGCAGTGCGTCAGCCCCATGCGATTGAGTGGTTGGGACGGCGACCGATGCCAGAAGTACACGAGCTAATGGGAGAAGCAAAGATGCTAATATTCCCATCCAAATGGTATGAAACTTTTGGTCGGGTGGCAATTGAAGCTTTTGCTAAAGGCACTCCGGTAATTGCTGCTAATATTGGAGCGATCGCGGAGCTCGTCGAACATGGTCGCACCGGACTGCATTTCCAACCTGGTGATGCTGTTGACTTAGCAACTCAAGTTGAATGGGCATTAACACACCCAACCGACATAGCAAAAATGCGGTTGGAGGCACGGGCTGAGTTTGAGGCAAAATATACTGCCATCCAAAATTACCACAAGCTCATGGAAATTTATTCTCAGGTCAGCCGCACCCCAATCCAAATGCCGAATATGATGCCTTAGTGAAACGTAACGTATTTTAATATGATGTTGATGATAGTGCGTTACGGCAAGCAGTAGCGCACTTTATAATTCGCTAATATTTAGATGAAAACCTACGACCAGATTGTAATCGGCGGTGGAATTACAGGTGCTGCACTCGCCTACGAACTGACAAAAGCAGGCTTTTCTGTCCTTTTACTAGAACAGGATGCAACGCCGCAAAATGCTACCCGTTATAGCTACGGTGGTTTAGCTTATTGGTCTGGGACAACTGATTTAACTCGCCAACTGTGTGCAGAAGCTTTAGCCCGTTACCCCACCTTGTCAACCGAGTTAGACGCGGATATTGAATTTCGAGAATTGGACTTGTTACTGACGATCCCACGCGATCGCTACCCCCAAACAGTAGCAACCTCCTACAAAAATTTTGCCATCCCACCCCAATTACTCAGCGTCAAAGAAGCCAGTGAATTAGAACCACTGCTAAATCAAGACGCGATCGCTGGCGCATTAACTGTCAAGCACGGTCATATTCATCCTGAAAAAACAGCCCAAGCCTACATCCAAGCTTTCAAGAATGCTGGCGGGGAAATGCAAATTACTCAAACCAGATTACTGAAAGCAGGTACGCAAGTCACAGGCGTAAACACAACTAACGGTATATACCACAGTAAAAACGTTGTTGTTTGTGCTGGTGGGTTGAGCCGACAGTTACTAAAAGTTGCCGGCATTTCCATTCCCGTGTATTTCACTCATGCAGAGATTATCGAAATACCCCCTGTACCAATCAAGCTTCGCACCTTAGTGATGCCAGCTGACACAACGAGGTTTCAACTAGAAGCTGATGCAAGTCAAGTTGATGAGTTATGGAATCAACCAGGCAATGAGCCACTACCACCAATCTTAGATGCCGGTGCCATCCAATTTCAAGACGGTAGTTTGCGTCTCGGTCAAATCAGCCGTGTCCTCACCGATCCCCATGCTGAGATAGATCCAGTAAAAAGTGAACAATGGCTGCGTCATAGTGTTGAGCAAATATTACCAGCGTTAAATAGACCTGGAACACAACATCATTGCTTAGTGGGATTTAGCCGCGATCGCTTACCACTAATTGGCGCAATACCAGGATGGACAGGAATTCAAATTTTCACTGGTTTCAGCAATCCCCTAGTAATCATACCCCCCTTAGCCGAACGCTTTGCTCGCGCCCAAACCGGACATGTAGACGAAATCCTGACCCAGCTAGAAGTTAATCGATTTCATGAATTTGCTGATCCTCAAGCACAGCTTTGACAGCATCAGATTCAGTGAGTGCGCTCACGCCTGCGGCATTAATTTCCACTGGAATAGCACCCAACACATTTGGGTTTTGATCTAATTGTGCGCCGCCAAAATCCTCGATGATTTGACCGATGTAACGTAGAGCCAGCAAAGCTTCCTTGCGGATCGCATCCATAATTGCCTGACGGTCGGCATAAGATGGACGCGAGTCAGAACGTTTGGGCGGACCTCCAACCTTGAGTAAGACAATGACGCGAACCTTTTGTTGCGGTGCGAGGCAATGGAGCCGAGCCGCAAACTCAGAACTAATCTTATTTGGGTTAAACGGTTTATTTTGGCACATGATGCTACGCCCTGACTGCCCTCAACTAAGAGCTTTCAAAGCTTCTAAGGGTTGAATCAACCCCCATCCCCACCGATTATCAGGACGGCGCTGATTGCCACCAGGATGCTTTGACGTTTCTTTGAGCACTCTAATAATATC
>Ga0209512_1001290_pt1 | contig 31670 bp, 39 predicted proteins | sample frozenSSSSmetaG_FD_184142 | JGI IMG/M metagenome (GOLD analysis project Ga0209512, IMG submission 184142) | Glacier valley bacterial and archeal communities from Borup Fiord, Nunavut, Canada, to study Microbial Dark Matter (Phase II) -... | ecosystem: Environmental > Aquatic > Freshwater > Ice >...
GACTACACAGAAAACTATCAATGTGCACCAGGAAGATGTGGAAGCAGCCAAAGCGGACCGATACATTGCAGAACTGGCCACAAAGCATAATTATGGTGTTCAGATTATCAATCCTTTATTCAGATAAACCAATGGAAGAATTAAAAAAAGCGCTATTCGAGATCCGTGAAGCGCTTGAGATGATGGAATTTCATATCGAACCAAAGCAAGATGCGCCCTACAAAGTCAAACTTTGGATGCCTGAATTAAAACAAGCTGTCAGCCAATTGGATAAGATCAGCAAAACGATTCACAAGCAATACGATATCATTGAACTTCACAATATGACACGCAATGAAATAAACGATATCGCTGACCATTATAAGATCGATTGTCTTCAACATAGACAAATAGTTATCTACGAAATACTTGATAAACAAGCCAAATGAAAGCAAACAAATTAACCGAAGGGGATGGATTTAAACAAAAAGGGCAACGAAAATTCAGAACTGTAGCCAGCAGTACCGTTATTCCCGATTTGGGTGGAAGGCAGCCAAAAGAACATATCGGTAAAATGCTGATTGTCGATACGAATTGCCACCAATGGATGATAGATCCTGAAACTGAAGTCCAGTTGTTTAATCCCTTTATCTAAAAAACCTCCTATGAACGATACATTAACAGAAGAAGAAGTAATCACTATTAATCAGGGCCGGAGCCGGTCCCCATATTTCTGCATCATCCAACCAGTGCCAGGAATAAAGCTTAATGTCGGCCAGCCTTTACGATGTAAGAATCCAAAAACAAACCAGGTAACTACTGGTATTGTCACAGAACACTTCTGGACGTTCGACTGGGATGAGATGCCCGTTTGGGTAGAAGTTAAACTGCTGGAATGTTACGGAGTTGCACCACAATTGCTCAGAATGGTTCTGAAGGCATCCGATTCCGGATTTAATGACAACTGGGCACGACTAATACTAATCCGCGAAACTATTTGAAATTATGATTATTAAAGAAGCAATAGACAGGTTAAAAGAGAATATCGTTGAAGTGGTAAGTCACTATGTTGAACTAAAATCACATGGCCGCACTCACGAAGGTTGCTGCCCATTTCACAACGAAAAAACAGCATCATTTAAGGTTTCGGAGTCGAAGGGTGTATTCAAGTGTTTCGGTTGTGGTGAGGGTGGTGATGCCATTGCCTTTATTATGAAGCATGACCATGTTGAATTCATGGAAGCGCTAAAGATAGGTGCCCGGAAACTAAACCTACAGGTTGATTGGAACGAAGAGAAGAAAGATTTTAATGTAGTTGAATATCAGCATAAGGAATCGCTTCGGATCCTTTGCGGGAAGGTGGCCACCTATTACCAGCAATGTTTACGCGATAGCAAAACAGCATCAGATTATATCGCCAGCCGCCAATTTAAGATTGATGAAGTTCCGGAGGATGATCTGTTGATGATCGGGTATGCTCCTGCAGGAAATGTATTGCTGAAGTGGGCAAAGGAAAACAATATCAATCTTTCACTTATGAAGGAGGCCGGGCTGATTGACCACAGTACCGAACGCAACCAGGACTATGACTTTTTCAGAGACCGGATCATGTTCCCTATCTGCGAAAAGACGGGTAAGGTGATCGGGTTTACCGGTCGTGCGATCGTTGATAAAAAAGGAGTGGCCAAGTATATGAATTCGCTCGATACGGAGATATTCTGCAAAGGGAATGAGTTATATGCGCTGAATGTAGCCAGACAACCAATCAGGGTAGAAAGCCGGTTGTATATGGTTGAAGGGAACTTCGATGTGAAGCGCCTGCATTCGATTGGAGTATTCAACGTTGTGGCGCCTTGTGGAACAGCGCTCACTGTCGATCAGATCAGGTTACTTAAAAACTACACTAAAAATGTGACGATTATCTACGATGGCGACGATGCCGGGCATAAGGCAATCGACAGAAATGGAGATCTGCTTGTTAGAGAGCAATGCAATGTGATGGTGATGGAGATCCCCAAAGGTGAAGATCCTGATACACTTTTTACTTCACTGGTGAAATTTGACGAATTCAAAGAGAAAAACCAGACCGACTACATCATTTATAAGACTAAAAACGGGATTGACAAATGCAAAAACCCCGCCTTTAAATCTGAGTTTATGAAGGATGTTGCCTCACTTATTATGCGTTACGATGAGCCAAGCGTTCATGAAGTTTACCTCGACTTTGTTTCTGCCATCATCAAGCCAAAGAAAGCATGGCAGGATTATCTGAAGAACATTGCATCCGATAAGGCTCCGGTTGAGAAAAAACGCTACATCCCTGAAGGAATATCAGCTGCTGACCTTGCTGAACAGGGATTCTACGTTGAAAACAATTGTTATTTCTTCAAGAACAAGGAGGATTTTGTTCAGCGCAGTAATTTTTCACTGTCACCAATTTTCCACATCGAGAGCACAATAAATGCCAAGAGGCTATATGAGGTAACCAACAACTCAGGAATGACACGTGTAGTTGAGATTCCTCAAAAGGATATGATCGGCCTGGCTGCCTTTAAGCTGCATGTTGAGAGTTTACCAAAATGCTGGTTTGATGGCTCTGAGACTGACCTTAATCGTTTGAAAAGGTGCTTGTTTGAGAAAACAGAATCCTGTAAGGAGATTACACAGCTCGGGTGGCAAAAAGAAGGTTTCTGGGCATGGGGAAACGGTATTTTCAATGATGAATTTGTGGGGGTTGATAGTTACGGAATTGTGAAACACAACAAACGGAACTACTATATACCTGCATTTTCGAGCATTTATAACAATGAAGATAATCTGTATCAATTTGAACGTAAGTTTATTCACATCGAAGGAAACGTTACACTGAAAGAATATGCAGCCAAATTTGTAAAGGTATTTGGCGACAATGCTAAGATCGCGCTGTGCTTCTACTTTGCATCGTTATTTCGGGATATCATCGTTGGTGGAACCGGCAATTTTCCAATCCTGAATATGTTTGGTCCAAAAGGTGCCGGTAAAACAGCCTGTGCCGAAAGCATTGTGCAGTTTTTTGGAAGGCTGGCCAAGGCTCCAAATGTTCACAATACCAGTAAGGCTGCCCTGGGCGATCATGTTGCAAGTAGTTGTAATGCCATTGCTCATATCGATGAATACCGCAATGACATCGAGATGGAGAAACGTGAGTTCTTAAAGGGAATGTGGGACGGGACTGGGCGTACCAGGATGAATATGGAAAAGGACAAGAAGAAAGAAACCACATCAGTTGATCAGGCAGTTGTACTTACCGGCCAGCAGATGGCCACTGCCGACATAGCGCTTTTCAGTCGTTTTATATTCCTGTCGTTTACGCAAACGGAATTCAGCGAAGAGGAAATTATTGAATTCGATAAACTAAAAGAGATTGAAAAACGTGGATTGACCCATATTACTCACCAGGTGTTAAGGCTTAGGGGAGCATTTAAGGACAATTACCTCACAAAATCAAAGAAGATAACCGAAGATATGCGCGCCCTGATGGGTAATGAGATCGTTGAGACCAGGATTTTCAATAACTGGATGAAACCAATGGCAGCTTATGCTACGCTGAACGAACATCTTGAATTGCCATGGGATGAGCACGAAACGATTAAGCTGGCAGTAAGGCTGATGATTGCTCAGAATAAAGAAACCAAGAAGAATGATGACCTTGGCAATTTCTGGAAAGTGATTCAATATCTGATATCATCCAATGTATTATATGAGGATGGTGATTATAAGGTAGTGTATGAAGACAAGATAACACGACGATATTTTGAGAATGGAATCTGGAGGAAAGAAACTAAACACCTGGAGGGTGGTGCCTATGAATTGCTATATCTAACCACAAGCAGGGTATTCAGTCTTTATAAAACTCAGTGTCTGCGTGAAGGTGATAAGCCATTGCCTGAATCGACCATCGAGTATTACCTGCGCAATTCAGCAGCTTTCGTTTGCGAGACAAAGAAGGAATCGTTCAAGAAAATAGATCCCAAAACAGGCGCCCAGGAGAGTGATGATTCCGGAGCAAAGAAACGGACAAGTACTACGGCGCTGATCTTCTATGTCGCAAAGACAGGATTGATGCTTGGAGCAACAGATCCTGCCGGAGGTGTAATGAAGGATGCCTCCGAAGGTGTAATTAATTTTCCTGGTGATGCGGTTAAAGTTGATTTACCGTTTTGATTTTTTGGTAAACCCCCCGCACCCCCCGATAGAAAAAACCAGTTAAAAGCAAATTTGAGCAATTGATAAAAACGTATTAATTTTTTAGACATTGTAAACATTTACTTACTTCGCTTACTTCGGTACTTTTTTTAATAATAATCTAATACTTAAAATAATGATATATAATAAAATAAATATCAAAAATAGCGAAGTAAGTGCTTACTTTTCGTTTCTTCGCTTACTTCGCCTTACTTCGATTTTGAAATTTTACAACAAATGATATTTTCTTACTTCGCCGTTTTTCGCCTGTATTAAAATAACAGTCAATTAATTAACATCTGCGAAGTAACAGAAGTAAGCGAATCCACTAAAATACGTCCTCAGTCCAGAAAAATATTTTTTTTTGCTTAAAACAGGGCAAAAACACCTAAATTGCGGAAAGAGCTATCAAAATAATCCAATTTTTAATAACGTTAAAATTTTTGCCTGCTATGAAATCCAAAAAATTAACACCTAAAATCAAAACAAATGTTGTCTATTACCTGAAAAAGAAACATCCCATTTTTATTACTGAAAAAAATGAAAACGAAAAGATAATGATTGATAGGATTGATAATTTTGATATTTTATATGGCCACTTTGTCGATGATGCTAACGTTACTTTCTTCATTGCAAAAGAGGATTTTAGTAAAATTTTTCAATTCAAACCATCTTAATTTGCAATATTATTTTATTGTAACTTAAGCAAAAATTTATATCTTCGCATGTTCCCACCACAGCGGGGGTTTCATTAACCCATGAAACCCTATACTCCTATGAATACACGTCCTCAAATCGTCATCACGTTGAATCCATTACTCGAATCGTATTGCCGTTTGGTTTTTGGTACCGATCCTAATGTGAAAGAAATTGCGCTCCGTAAAAACTACGACATTGCTAAACTAATTCACTCGAACGTGATCAGTTGCGATGCTCCCGATCGTCGGTCTTTTATTTCCAACCCGGTTACGTTTATTTTGCCGGTAGATAAGATCAACCATCACGACCTGCAGTTTCACTTCCTGCATGTGAATCCCTGGGGAGAGCAAAAGATCGTTGAAGGTATCGAATATGAATTCAGACGATGGATTACCCAGCGTTTCGATAAAGGATACGATATGGGCTATTCTCAAAAGATCATTGTAGAAGCAATCGTTCGGGGGCTGAATGTTCGGAATAATGCCGCGAATTTCGATGCCATCAAGAAAATCGACTACCGTCACAGGCGAAAAACAGAGGAACGACGGTTTAATGAGCTTTTAAAGGAGTGTCAAGAATTTGAATAATAAAACTTTAACAGGAAGAAAAAAAATGATTTAATCATTTTTGCAGTTTTGATACAATAATTAATTAAACATTCAGTTAAAAATAAGTGCCATGAACTTAGGTGTTGTCGTGAAAATTGAATATAGGCTGATTGGAACCTTACCTTTCACCGATCTGGATGTGATTCCTTATTCAGGAAGTATCTCCGAAAAATGGAAAAAACCATTTGCAGGACTGATCGCTACTGTGGCTGTTGACTTCAAAAAAGAAAACTGGTCACCGGCAAACAATACGCTGATGAAATCGCTGTTAAACCGGAAAGCGCAATACCGTGTAACCGATGCAAATGGTACTATTTCACTTGTTGGAAATGATAAGAATCCGGCACGAATGTTATTTGATGCCCAGGTGGCAGGTGCAGCAGGATCGTTTAACGGATTCGACTGTGCAATCACCTGGTTATCGCCAACCGGATGTACCAAGTCATAATCAGGGTCCTTTATAAAGATTGATTCCCGTTGTAATGTTGTATTGTACAAAAAAGTACTGCAACGATGCAAAAGAAATATTATTCCGTACAAAACAAAGCTGGTGAATCCGTAGATATCATGATCTACGGCATAATTGGCGACAGCTGGTATGAGGAGAGCGTGACGGCACGGCAATTTATTGCTGATCTGAAAGCGCTTGAAAAGGATTATTCCAGGATCAACGTCCGGATCAATTCACCAGGTGGAAGCGTATTTGATGGTCTCCCGATCTTCAACGCATTAAGATCCTCCACAGCCGAAATTCACACTTACAACGACGGACTATGTGCAAGCATGGCCGGTTTGGTTTTGTTAGCCGGGAAAACCGTTCACACAGCAGACAATGCTCTACTCATGCTTCACTCTCCGATGAGTGGATGCCAGGGAAACGCTTCCGATATTCAGCAGGTGATCGATATGCTTGATAAAGTTCAGGATAGCCTGATTGCCTGCATTACCAGCCGTGGCACCGCAACCGCCGATGATATCAAAGCCAAATACTTCGACTATAAAGATCATTGGTTGAATGCTGATGAAGCAAAGGCTGAAGGTTTTATCGACGTTGTTGAAAAAGGCGAAAATAAAGTTTCGAATAAGGTCACCAACATGTCGTTAAGCGAAATCATGAATCAGTTCGACACGTTGGTAAAAGGCCGGAGCATGTTTGATAAGTTCTTTAGCCAGGCGCACGATTTTTTCACACCCCAAAATTCTATTGATATGGACATTAAAGTGCTTAGAAAAGCCTGTGGGCTGGCTGATGATGCCAGTGAACAGGAGGTTCTCGACTTCATTGCAAAAAAGAAGGAAGAGGATACAGATGCAGGTGCAGATGATGCCGGCACTGAAGACGATGCTGCTGCAGACGATGCCGGCACCGATGATGATGACGCAGGAGCTGACGATGATCAGGCCGATGCAAAGGACCAAAAGATTGTCGATCTTGAAAAACAGATTGCCATTCTCAAAAAAGCACCTGGTGCTGTTGACAAAAAAGTGACAAAAGAAACCGATAGCAATAAAACCGCTCCCGAAAGTTTTGACACTTACGCAAATGCACGTGCAACTTACGATGCAGTTCAAAAATGTGTGAAATAATTTAAATTTTTATTGATATGCCTACTGTATCTCATGTTGAATTAAACAAAGCCGCTCAGCTGTTTCGCAAGGAATTGCTGATCATGGCCGTGATTGGGCTCGAAGCAACGCTTCAGCACATGACCCTGCGAACAGGGATCCGCTACAAAGAGACCGTTGGTCAATTGGGTGGACCTGTAGAATTAATGCCTTATACCGGCACCCTTGCTGATGCCGATGATAATATCGCGATCACTGGACGTGATATTGAAACATTTTTAGGTCAGTCTATCAAACTGTTCGACCCGAACGCATTGCTATCAACCCTTTATGGATCTGCAATTACGAAGGGTGATGCGTTAAAAGGAGTTCCGATCAATAAAGCTGTGTTGACGCTTATGATCTCGAAGATCAGCGAAGGATTGAATAAATCCATATTTGGTGCTGTACGTAATGCTGCCGGTAAAACAACCTCTACCCTTTTTAATGGGTTTGATACGATTGCAGCTGCCGATATTGTTGCCGGAAACATTTCGGTCGCAAAGAAAAACGAGTACGATTTTACAGCAGCGATTACAAGCTCAAATGCGCTTGATATGCTGAAGGCTTACTATCGTGCTGCGTCGGACGAACTGAAAGATGTACCTACAAAACTGATGGTACCACGTAGCATCTCCGATGCATACAACGACGATTATCAGACAACGGTTGGCGCTGCTCCTTACAACAAGGAGTTTAATAAGACCTTTCTTGAAGGTACAAGCAACCTTTGTGAGATTGTTCCGTTGATCGGGAAAAAAGCGTCTCCGTTCCTTCAGTTGACTACGAAGGAAAATATGTTGGTTGGTGTAAACCAGACTGGCGAAGAAGAGCAAATTGAAGTCCGCAGGGGTGACAATCCGTTCAAACTTCAGTTTATCACTACGATGTTCTTCGGAACCCAGTACGAAACTATCAGCCCTGAAAAGCTTTTGGTTGGTAAATTATTTGTATAAGCAATAATATGCCTGTAAATTTCGCAAACTTAGACTGGGTTGACGGGCAAGTGTCCGTCCCCGGTATTTACCCGGAGCTTTACTTTGTTCCTAAATCACAGATCGTCACCTGGCCACAGTTCGCTGCGGCTCCTGCTACAACAGCAGCTGAAGTAACGCTGGCCGGAAATTTCACGCTGGCTGCTCTTGCAGTCTGGAAGAAAATCAACTGTATCGACGTTAAGTCACAGCCAACTTCCGAACAGCAGGGAGAAATCCGTTGCAAATCGTACAATAACAAATTGAAGGTTGTAGTATCGCTCACCAACGAAGATGCAACAGCGCTTGCCAAATTGGCCGGGAACTCAGACCTGATTTTTATCTTCCAGGAGCGTGACTCGGGAAAGTATCGCGTTGTCGGATCGGAAAAATTTGCAACCCTCACCAAGGTAACGCTTGATATTGGCGGCAACCCAACCGGGGAGAAGGGAACAACCCTTGAAATCGAAGCCGCAGACATTTGCCCATTTCCATTCTATGACGGTTTGATAACCGACAGCGTTGGAATCGTGAATCCTGCGTCAGTATAGATGGTTTTTCAGTTCACTTTAAAAGGCAGCCTCAGGGTTGCCTTTTTTGTCCTTCGATGGTAATTACTAAAATATCACCTTTAATAAAAAAATACTATGGAACTTCAAGAATGGTTTGAATCAAAAGATTACGGTATCGGTCTCAGTTTACTCGGTACACATTGCAAAAACAGAATGCTCCTCCAAAACTTAGGACGTAAACCTAATCCGGAGAAGCTGGAGTATGAACTCCTTAAGATCTGCAAAGAGCAGGGAATCGTTATTGATGGCATCGAAGAGACTGACAAAACGAATGAAATAAAAGAGTTCAGTCCTAACCTCCCACAACCGCTGCAGGATGATTTGCAATCGCACAGTGATCAGGTAATCGATCAGATGAATGCCAAACTGGAGTCGGATGCCGATGATATTGTATCGGATAAGATTTCAGACCTGCAATCAGATGCTGATGATATCGTATCGGATAAACTTTCGGACATGGAGTCGGATGCCGATGAGATTGTATCTGATAAGCTGAAAGAACTGGAAGTAGCAGCCGAAGAGTTGTTGACAGGAAAACTGAAAGTAATTCGTAATGGTCATGAGGTGAATTACACTGATCTTCCTAAAGAACTAAGGGTTGCCTGGGATGCGAACCGTGATGCCTACAAAGAGATCAGGGCCACGCATGAAAAGCTGAAACTGATGGAGAATGCCAAAGATGAAGACCGGGCACCATTGGTCCAAAACATCGCCAAACTCGATGATAAGATCCGTATTAATTGGGAAGCAATTGACGGTTGGAAACAAGGTGATGCACCAATCATTGAAAAGGCAGTGGAAATAGACCATAAACGGATCAATGCAAATCGCAAATTCATCTCCACCAACTTGAAAACATTGCTTACAATAACCGATGAGGCTAAAGCGGTTGCAATCAAAGCAAAGATCCAGGAGCGGTATGATGAGCTGAAAAATGCCGGTGAGGCCGTTCAACCCGAAACAATTGATGAACTGACAAAAGCAGGGATTCAATGTTAAACCAAATTACGGATTACGAACACACCATTCGTAATCCGTAATTCATAATTTTCTACCATGCCCCGTCCTACCACCCTCGAATTATGCCGGATCCATCTTTTCTCTGATACTTGCGACATCCCTGTTGCATACCAGGAGAAAATAACCCGGATCAGGACCGGCTATTCATTCTGGTACGAATTCCCAACCAAAACAGAATCCCAAATACGCGACCATCTGATGAACTGTTTTCTTTGCGCCCAGCGAACGGCTTATGAAGATATTCAGATTATTAAGATCTTACTGGGAGACATTCAGAACCCTGGCAAAGAATGGGTCCGTTACCAGGTGAATAACATGCTGGATGCTGCCTATAAAGTTGCCAAAAAGAAAAAAGACGCGAAAGGGATGGCCATGGCAGCCGGACTGAAAGGAAAATTAAACATGCTGCACCTGAAGGATGCTGACCCCTTACCATTTGATCAGATCGTTCCACAACCATTTGAACCAACAGATGACCCGACAGAGTTGGGATTAAAGAAAGATCCTGATATCAGGGAGAAAAAACGGAAGATGCTCGAAAAATACAACGCTGATATTGAAATTATTGATGTGCCATACGAAGAAATAACTAACCAGGACAATGACAGAGAAAAAGAAGATCTACTTTAACGATCCCCAGCTGGAGTTCATGTACACCGGTGCCCACACTTCAGTGATAGCTGGCGGACGTCGTTTAGGCAAATCGCACGGTTTTGCAGCTCCGTTTCTTCTTCGCAATGTTCAGGCGATGCCCAGGAGCACGGGTGGAATCGTTGGGAGCACTTATCAGCAAATATTATCCCGGACATTACCCGGAACGCTTCAGGCACTGGAGACGTTTGGGTATAAACGCGATCTTCATTACTACATTGGCCACAAACCACCAAAAAACAGCAATTTTGCAAAGCCAATCATCGATCCTCCAAGCTACGAAAATGCAATGATCTGGTATAACGGATCTATTGACCGTTTTATCTCTCAGGATCGGCCAGGATCATCGAATTCATTAACCCTTGACTATTTAGCGCTTGATGAAGCAAAGTTCCTGAAGTTCACAAAGCTTAAGGAAGAAACATTCCCGGCCAATGGTGGATTTCGCGGGCACTTTGGAAATTGCCCGTTTCATCATGGTATGCTGATTATTTCGGATATGCCAACTACGAAGGCAGGCAGTTGGTTCCTGACCTATAAAGACAAGATGGACCCCGAATTGATCGATACAATACACTCCCTTATCTTCGAACGATGGGATGTACTTCAACGAATTAAGATCGATCCTAAACCTTACCACACGACTTATTTACGCGAATTGGATATTGCCATGGCAAAGCTCCGATCTGTTGCTGTCTATTATCGTGAATGGTCCAGTATTGAAAACCTGTTACTCCTGGGCGAACGTTACATCAAACAGATGAAGCGTGATCTTCCACCACTGGTATTTCAGACCGCTATACTGTGCAAGAAGATAGGCAATCAGCGCGATAACTTCTATGCAGCCATGCAGGAGAATGTCCATTACTATGATGCTTTTGACAATAGCTTTCTCGATAGTCTCGACTATAACTATAAAGACACTGATGACAACTGTAAACAGGATGGTGATCTTAACCGTGATAAGCCTATCTGTATTGCATTCGACTACAATGCAAATATCAATTGGTTGGTAGCAGGGCAACGCCAGGGCGTGAAGATGATGACACTGAAGAGTTTCTATGTGAAGTATGAGCGTAAGATACGTGAGTTGGCACAGGACTTCTGTAAGTACTATCGCTATCAGAACAATAAGACTGTTATCTATTACTATGACAATACAGCATTGGGTAGTAACTATGCTGTTGATGAAGATGACTTTGCATCTGTGATCTGTAGTGAGTTCGAACGATTGGGATGGTCAATCGAGCGGGTACACATTGGTAACCCTGTACCCCATAAGGATAAGCATCGTATGATCTTCCAGGCAATGAAGGGACAGCACTTCCTTTTCCCAATGTTCAACCACCCGAACAATGAAGCATTGCTACTGGCAATGGAGAACACGGGTGTACGCATTGGCACCAATGGATTTCAGAAAGATAAGTCAGGTGAGAAGTTGACAGAGAGTGAAGAAGATCTATTGCAACATCGTACGGATGGTACTGATGCCTGGGACACGCTGTTCGTTGGCATGAATAAGTTTGCTATTAATGATGAGAACGATGACTCGATCGTTAGTATCTTCTCGTAATTACCTCCCTGTCGTCCCGATTACCTCATTACCTTTTTATCGATAATTATAATAAACTGTGGCATATAAGAGCCCTTTTGGAAGGTGGTAATTACTTTCCACCCGCAGGGCGATGCGGGGTCATTCGTGCGATACAGTGCACAAAAAACGCCTTTGGCAAAAATAAAGCGCTAAATATGAGGGTTTTGAATTTGCGAGCTCCGCACGGTAACTAAATCGGAACCGATTACCGAAATTTTTACAGCTAAACAATTTGAAATACAGCTACCTTAACTGCTTTTAAACAGGCAAAGCAAACAAAATATTTTGTTAAGTTTGTGGGATAAACTTAAAATCAAATTTATTATGAAAAAACTATTGCTTAGTACTGCTTTACTTGTTATTTTATTACAATCATGCACAGTTACAAAGGGTGTATATGATGCTTCGCTGAAGTCAACAGATCCTTACAAGCTCACGTTCTCAGGAACCCAGGGAGAATTCGAGAGTGCAATTAAACGATTCGTTGTTCAGAATGGTTTTTCTATTGCTGACTTTGATAAAGACGCAGGAATATTAGCAACTCAATATAAGGAACTTCCTGATGATGAAAAATATAATGCAAGTATGGCAATGTTAGCGGGGGTTAATGTATCAAGTCAAAAAGGGAAAATCCTATTTATCTATAAAAAGGAAAGCGAACAGGTTAACTTTGAAATGAGTTCTTACTTAGTGGTAAATGGACAATACCAAAAGAATACATTGTCTGAGGCTGAGATAGGAACTGGTGCCCAAAAATTACCGCAAGGCCATCCATTAAATATGAAATACAAAAACATCCTACTGCAGGATGCCAGGTTTAAATTATTATAAACCTGCAAACACAGGTATTCACAACAAAAAACCCGGTCATTCGCCGGGTTTTTCTGTTTCTTGTTTTTCAATGTCTTCCAAATACTTAATAAGTAATGTTTCAATGAAATTTGCCATTGTCCGATTTTCTTTTTTTGCTTGAATTTTGGCCTTTTCAAAAACTTCTTTGTCCAATTTTAAGCTTGTAGCTTCTTTTACCATATTCTTAGGTATTACTATTTGATGCAAATATAGCAAAAAACAGCCTTAAAAACACTATTTAGTATATTTCTCAAATATTTATAAAATATTTATCAGATATGTAGTGTATATATCACAGAATACTTTTATATTTGTGCCATTATTAATTAATACTTCAAAGTATGAATATTCAGAAATTTAAGTTTGGTGATGTTGAGATCGAGTTTGATCTCCGTCAAGGGGAAAACATGATGGTAAATGCTACCGAAATGGCAAAGGTTTTCGAAAAAGATTTATGGTCATTTACAAAAAGCGATCACGCGAGAGCTTTTATTCAGTCATGTTTAAAACCTCCATATGGAGGTTTATTAGGTGTAAAATCGGAAGAAGATTTGATTTCTTCCAGCCAAAAATCCGGGACATGGATGCATCAAGTTTTAGCATTAAAATTTGCTGCCTGGTTAAATTCAGATTTCGAAGTTTGGGTTTATATCACCATAAAAAGTTTATTATATGAATTTGCCCGCGAAATTCAAGACTCAATCAGTGAAACTGTATCGCTGCAGCGACAAAAAGATGATATAAAGAACCAGCTTGCAAAACGCGAACCTGATTTCTTGGAATATCTCTCAATTGAACAAAAATTAATTAATGCCCGTAGCCGTCGCAGTAACGCCACAAAGAACAAATTTAGGGAGACAATGGAAGATTTATTTTCACAAAAAGGAAAGGAAGAAAAGCAATGAATACTTGCAAAGAATGTGTTCACTATAACAATCAGGAAGGCGAACACAAAGGCACATGTATGATAATGGGACTAAAGAGATTAATTTCCAATAATAGTACCATAACTGATTGTTCCGAGGACGATCTGCAACCTTATTATGCAGAAGTAGGTGAAAACTTTGGATGTATCCACTTTGATAATACATATCGATAAATAAAAAACCCCCGGCAGTGCGCTAACACTAACCGGGGGCAAGTTTAAATTTTCAGTGAATAAAAATTTTAACACCACAAAAATATGAAAAATTCAGAATTAAAATGCAACCTCGAAGTTGAAGGTATTATCCTGACCAAAGAAGCAATCAGGTATCTTAAGGCATTACAGGACAGAAACAATGAAGATATCATAATTGCGCGCGAGATTATTGCCGATGTGGTTTGCTTCCTTGCAAAAAAGATGGATTACATTGATGATGCAGAAAATGAAGAAATGTCATCGTTGATGAACGGCCTAAGCCATGTTCGTGATGAACTGAATAATTTAAGAAAGCCATGAGAAAATCACAAAGCGAATCAAAAACAGCCACTATTATCAACGGTGTGGTTCTCACAGATGAGGCAATTGCCTTTTTAGATTCAATGCAGAACGGTGATAACGATCTCATTAAAGAGACTCGCGATGAAATAAACAATGCTATATCACAATTGATTCTATACACTGAATGGTGCACTGATAAGCAGATACCCGAAGTCCTCGATACAATTAAATACATAAACGTTTTTAACCGAAGTTTAAAAGAATTAATGAAACCTTAAACGTATAACCATGAATACAATAGACTTACAAACCGTAAAAGAATTAAAGGCCAGTGAATTGCCAGAATTGCTACAAGCGAAGGTTCGCCGAATCTGTGAACAGGCAAAGATGAACTTTGACAATATTCATTTCATCCGTGACAATAAAGAGGAAAACTACATGGATATGTTCGATGGTGATGAATTCACCTATTGGGGATATTTTATTGACACAAACGAAATTGATTAATACCTCTATATTTTTGTATGTTTCACGAAAACCCGTCTCCCCAAAAGGCGGGTTTCTTTGTACTTTTAATTTGCGAAACAAAAAGGTTAATCTGCACGTTTATTAATTGATATTTCTTTTACTTACATTTGCAGTGAAAATACACACCGAAAAGAAACAAGACAAACATGGACAAATTCACCTATAATGAGCAAAAGGCTGTTGCTGCAGTATTGCTGGTTGTAAACGAGCTTTCCAGCGTCGACAGACACAAAATTGCAAAGATCCTTTTCTTTGCCGATCAAAAACACCTCGCCAGATATGGCAGAACAATTACTTCCGACTTCTATTGCGCGATGGAAGCCGGTCCGGTTCCTTCAAACATCTACGATTCGATAAAGGTTATTGCACACGAACGCAATTTTTATAACCACCATGGTCTTGAAGGTAAAATAGAAGTCCGGGGAAGAGAAATAACCGCGCTTGAAAAACCCGACATTGATCAGTTATCGATTTCGGATATGGAATGCCTGGTTGAATCGATCAATGAAAATTCGAAGCTTACCTACGGACAACTCATTGACAAATCGCATGGACCGGCATGGCAGAGCGTTCCCGACAATCAGTTAATTCCATTTACAGAGATCGCCAAAGAAGTTTCGGCACCTGCTGAAATTCTTGAACTTATAAATTCGAACCTTCAGGCCGAGGAACTCTTAAGTTTATGAGTAGCCTCAGGGACTCCCTTTCTGCCGGAGGTTTAAGAAATTTAATCGCCTCACAAATACAGCCTGGCGCTGTATTTGTAATTTTAGACCCAATCGCAAAAAAGGAAAAGTTTATTGTGATCTTAGGTATCGATGCCGGTAAGATCTGGGTGGGAACCCTGTTCATCAACAGCGAAAAGAATGTGAATTTCATCAAGTCGCTGGAACAACATGGTTTGCAGTTTATAATAAAAGCATCCAACTACGAATTCCTTGATTACGATTCCTTTATTAATGCCTCGAATATCATCAGGCGTGAGTTTGAAAAGCTGGTTGATATTATAATTGCCAGAGATGGAAGATATTTAACGCACATCATTCCCAATGACTTCGATTACATCAGGCAAAAATGGCAGATTCGAAAGTCGTTTCAACCGCCGACAAAAAAGACTTTGGATTAATCTAAAACCGCAATACTGCGGTTTTTTTCTTTCTCCCTTTCTCCCCTTCTCTCCCTCTCACCATCTCCTTTTCACCTGTCCTTTAACCTGCTGTGCGAACGGCCTATCTTGCAATAAAAAAAGAGGGTTATGCTGCATCTTTCAAAAGCAAGACAATTAATCGAGAGTCACGATCAGCTGGATGTTTCGTTCTGGAAACTAAACGGTGAGATTGTCCACGCACACAACGTGGTCTGTACAAGCTCTCATTTCAAAGGCAACACATTTAACTTTAAATTCCTTGACTCCGGAGAGTTCCGGAAGGTAAAGGCATTGCTAATATTCAACGTATCAGGCGAGGAGGTTTTTGTATGAAAAAAAATATTGATATTGGTATTGTATCAGCTGGTGATGATTTTGCCAGCTTAGGTATACATGTTATACCTGGCGTGAATGATTCATTCGCCGCTGTGATCAACGAAGATTCGCGCGCTATCTTCGATTACGAAGAGGTGAAGCCCAAGGATGTAAAGAAAGGATTTCGCGGCGCTGTACCGTGGGGCGAAGATAACCTTCAGCCTGATGTGATACTTGCATCTATTCGCAATGATGAAGTAATGAGCTCCAACATGTGGTTCAACATTTGCACTTCATACGGACTTGGATTCCGGACTACAAAGTCAGATGGAACACCGCTGGAGGATCCCGAAATCAAAAAATTCTTCCGGAGAAACAACATGGTCAAATTCTGGGCCGAACAGTTTACCGATATCAAACACTTTTATTTTTCGGTACTGGTAATCATTCTCGATGGTGAAGGACAAAAGGTAGTGCAGATCAGGCACAAAGAGGCGGTAAACTGTCGCTTCGAAACGTGCAATCCCGATACCGGAAGGGTTGAAAACATCTTCTATGCCAATTGGAAAGCTTCACCGAAAGATGAAGATATTGAGGCAATAGCATTACTCGATGAAGATGATCCGGTTGGTGACTTAATGGTGAGACTGGGCAAAGAACCCGATCCGAAAACCGGGAATGCCGGCACGCCAACCACCGTCCGTAAATTTGCGATCGTAAACCGGATCCCCACACCAGGACAAAAGTATTATCCATTCGCCTACTACTTCAGCATGTTCAACAGTGGATGGAGTAAGATTAAAGCAATGATACCCGTTGCCAAAATTGCGAAGATGACCAACGGCATGGTGATTAAATACATGGTTGAATTGCACCGCGAATATTTCACAAAACTATTCTCCAGCGAAAGCATTACCGATCCGGAACTGAAAAAAGCGAGAAAAACGCTTGAGATTAATAATATCAAGAACTTTCTCTCCGGGATTGACAATCAAAACAAATCGTGGTTCAGTACCTACTACATCGATCCTAACGGGAAAGAACAGCAGATGGTCCGGATTGTACGTCTCGATAAAGAAAAGGAAGGAGGCGACTATATTGAAGATGCTGAAGAGGCTACCAATATCGTATCGTACGCGATGGGTGTACATCCAAGTTTGATCGGAAGCTCACCAGGAAACAGCAAATCCATTAACGGTACCGAAGCCCGGGAACTCTTCACGATGAAACAAGCCCTGGAGCATCTCACGCGTGATATCATGCTCTCTCCGTTCTACCTGCTAAACGATGTGAATGATTGGGATCTGGATTACGATATCCCGGATCTGATGCTCACCACGCTCGATAAAAAGACAGACGCCAAACCATTCACCACAAAACCACAGACCGATGATACTGAAAACGCTGATTGATTTTCAAAATGTGATTCCCACAGCTGCAGGAACCGAAAGCTTTGCAGATTTCGAACCCTATATCCGGAGCGCTGAACTTTGGATGAAGAATAACATCCTGGGCAAAGCGTTGTTTGATCGCATCGATGCGGAAACAATTGTAGATCCTGATCTTATACGGTTGTGCCAAAATGTAATTGGAAACCATGCTTACTGGGATGCGATTCCGTTTCTGGATGTAGTTCATACTGAGAGTGGGTTTGCTATAATCTCAGCTAATGGGAAAGTTCCGGCGAGCAAAGAACGTGTGGAGCGTCTCCGGGAACAATGTTTAACCAGGCGCGACAATGAAGTTGAATTCCTGATCACTTACCTGGAGGAACAAATAACGCTTCACGATGACTGGAAATCATCTCCGGCTTATTCTGTGATGACCGATTGCCTGATCCGGACGGCTACAGAGCTCAAACAATACGGCCAGTGGGAAGGATCGCGCCGCGATTTTCTGAAGCTTCGACCGCTGATGATCCAACAGACAATGACTAAGTTGGAACCGCTGTTCAGTAAAGACTACATCGAAGAGTTGATTGAAAAACAACGCGATGGAGATATGACCGGTGATGATTTGAAAGTAATCATTCTGCTGAAATATGCACTTGGTTGTCTGGTAAATGACAACCACGAAGCGGCTAAGAAGATCGCTTCAGATGCAATGCGTTACATCGATAAAAACCCCGCCGGCTTTATTACCTATGCTGCCAGTTCGGAATACAAAGCACGGATGGCGCCCGGTTATGAAAACGATGCAGCATCAACCATCTTTTCAAGTATCTGCTAATATGAAGCCACTCAAACTGATATTACCGCAGACATGGATCGAACTGTCGAACCGGCAACTGGTATTCGTCTCCAGGTTATGGATGGCAGGATATCCCGAATCTGAATTCCTGGTGAAAGCGTTTATGATGTTGACAGGATTAAAATTGGTGATCGATACGCCCCATCGCCCCGTCGCCCCCGCGCCCAGTCTCCCCATCGCCCCTTCGCCCCTTCGTTATTCACACCCATCCATTAAAAAACCCTTCCTGATCGATACCGATCTGTTATCAGAGCTTTGCGAAAAGTGCCGGTTCCTGCTCACTCCGGATGAAGTTCACCCGGTCAAAAGAATTGGTTTTGCACGTGCCAGGCATTTCAGATTATACAATGCAACCTTCGAAGAATACCTGATGACAGAGAACTATTATTTTGCCTACACAGAAACAAAAAAAGAGGAACACCTTGACAACCTGATTGCCTGTCTGTACCGGAAACCATGGCAACGATGGAACGCAGGGAAAATTCAGGCACGTGCTAAAGCATTCAGCAAGATAGATCCTGCCATTAAAAATGCTGTGTTTATGGGATATGTCGGATTCCGTTCGTATGTTCCAAAGCGGTGCAAATCACTCTTTTCCGTGAAAGGTACTGCCAGCGGTCGCCCGTTTAATCCCAGGGAATATATCAACGGAATGATTCATACGCTGTCGAATGGCGATATCACCATCAAAGATAAACTCCTTTCCCGTCCGTGCTGGGATGCACTTGATGAGTTAGAGCAGCGTGCCCTTGAACATCAATCGATATCCAATCATAAATCGTAAATCCTAAATCGTAAATCATGTTCGACCCTATCGCTTATATGAAAACGCTTCACGCAAAGATGAAGCTCACTGTTACCAAATACAGGTTTGAAACTGTCAGTGGCGTGGATTCCCTCGAAGGAATACTTGAACACAGTCGCCGGGATAAATATTTCTTTGCGGTGGATGATAGTCAGGATGGTACAACATTTCGTGGCGCCGGTGGTACCTATTTCGAACGCAGGCCATATACTGTTTTTATCGTTGGACAAGCGGAATATGGCAATATGGTAAAACGCGCTGAAGTATTGACCGAAGCCAAAGCGATCTTCAGAACCGTTTTATCTAAGCTGATCCTGGATAAACGGACCATCCCGGTACTCGACGTTGAACGTATCCAGTTTTACGAAGTGCCACCTGCATTTGCAACCGGTTGCAGCGGATTGTATTTTATCTTCAATGTCGAAATACCTGTTAATCTTGTCTATAATGGCGCAGACTGGAACGTATAGTAACGAAGAAACGATCCGTGCCTGGGCAGATATTGTAATTAAGATCTGGCGTGCTAAGATTGTAGAAATGAAAGTTTGGGATACCGGTGCACTGTATAGCTCATTTCTGCAAACACTCACTCTTAATGCAGGTAATAATGTAAGTAAAGTGGAATTTGCTTTCAATCTGTATGGTGTATTTCAGGATATTGGCCTTGGTCGTGAGATATGGAAGATTAAAAGCGATGGGGATAAGACGAAACTTAAACGTAGGGAGTGGTACTCGAAAGTATTTTACGGTGAAGTGATGAAACTAAAGGATATACTGGTTGAGAAATATGGCGAAGGTGCAGCCGATTCAATCATATTTGCATTGAAAGCTACAGGAAGAACAAAATAAAAAAATGAATTTATAACATAAATCACTATGGCAGGTTTAAACGATGAAGCGAGGATCCCAGTATATATTAATGATCAGCAGGCAATATCAGCATTAAAAAACCTTGCATTGGAGGCTGAAAAGTTGGGGCAAACAATGCAGGAAGCCCTGGCTGCTAATGATATGAAAGGATATAAGGATGCGCAGCGCGAACTGGCAAACGTTACAAAAGAAACGCGAAACTTACAAAGAGCATCGTTCGACGTGAATAAGGTTCTGAATAATCTATCGTCATCTTCTATCCGGGACATTAAAAAAGCCATTACAGAACTCACCCGCGAACAGAACGGGCTAACACGTGGCACACAGGAATACACTGCGAACCAGGGGAGACTTCAGCAGCTCCGCGCGGAGCTCCGTGGGATAAACGGAGACCTTACACAACAAAAGGGAATACTATCTCAATTAAAGAGTGGGGCAATGGAATTATTGCCGGCCTTTAGTTTTGCGGCCATTGCTGCTGCAGCTGTATTCGCTTTCAATAAAATCATTTCTGCAACAGATACTTTGGGAACGAAGTGGGAAGCAAGCATGAACGGAATGAAGGAAGGTTTAAATGAATTCTGGCGTACCCTGGCAACTGGCGACTGGAGTAACTTTACTGAACGTATACAGGAAGCCATTCGGTTTGGGGAAGAATACATTTATACACTTGATGATATTGAAGACAAAACCAGATCATTAAGTATTATCGAAGCTGAAGCACAGGAAAAGGCAATTGATTTAGAAATTGCTTTGCGTAATAAAACATTGAGTAAGGAAGAAAGAATTAAGTCTGGGGAAGATCGAATTAAATTAGAGGAAGATTTAGCAGTTTATAGAACAAATTTAGCTCAAAGCGTTTTTGATAATGAGGCAAAATTAACAGCAAAACAAACCAACCTGAGTAAAGATCAGCTGATGAAAGTGATGCGTGATATGGACAGTACCACAAAAATAAAAGCGAAAGCTTATAATGATCAGTTGGAGCAGTTAGATAAGATGAAGAAAGCAAATTTCTTGACAACTTCAGGATTTCAAGGCGCTACCACAACCACACAGCTTCCTGAAACAGTTCAGATGAAGCAACTCAAAACAGAGATTGAATCCGTATCAGATGCAACAAAAGTTTATGCTGATCAAATCCGTGCAACCGGGCGAACCACCGATGATCAGCTTGATAAAATGGTAAAAAGTTATGTGGAGCTTAAAGCAGCTCAAATTTCTGCAAAAGAAAACACACCCAGGGTACGAACACAGGTTAATAGTCTGCTTGCAGGTCAGGAAGATACTGGTCAAAAAATAGAAGGGAAAAAAGAAACCGATACTGACAAGCTCCGGCTGTTTTTCTCTCTTGACGATCAAACTCAAACAGATGCCATTAAGGCCGAACTGAATAAGCTGGGTAAGGATGGTGTTGCTGCCTTGGCAAAAGGTATTGAAGATGAAGTGGCAAAGCGTAAAGAGGATGCAGATTTACTAAGCCAGTTAATGACGCCTGAGACAGAGAAAGCAGATCCTGCAGGTGATTATGCGATGGAGGAATATGCTAAAACCCTTGACGGGAAACGGATGCTATTAATATCTGATCACGAAGCAGGGCTGATTGGGGAACAGGAGTATCAGGATGAACTGATAAAAATTAATGCAGAAGCGGAAGACAAAAAGAAGGCGAAAAGGGAGCAAACAGCAAAGGATATTCAAGGGGTTGCCAATGCAGCCGGTAACTTTGTCGGAGCATTGATGGAGATGGAGCTTCAGGATGCCGGTGACAACGAGGAGAAGAAAAAGAAGATCAAAAAGAAGTATGCTGATATGAACATGGTTGTGGCCATTGGCCAAATCGTTTCATCAACGGCATTAGGTATCATGCAAGGGTTTGCTCAGTTGGGTCCGATAGCAGGCGCTATTGCAGCCGTATTTATTGGTGCAACCGGAGCCGTTCAGGTTGCCATGGCCGTGAAGGAAAGAAACAGAATGAAATCACTGGCAGTTGGTGGTTACACAGGTGATGGTGGCAAATATGAGGAAGCAGGAATTGTCCATCGGGGTGAGTATGTGATACCACAGGAGGGCGTAAACAATCCCCGGCTCCGGCCAATGATCAATATGTTTGAGATGGCACGGAAAAACAACAGTTTGGCCCGGCTTGATTTACGGCCTGTAGTGCAAACGGTTGGAAGTTCAAGCGGATATGCTTCGGGTGGTTTCTCAACTCAGGAAGGATCTGCATCAGCAGGAACACAAACAATAACGGGGCGAGATCCTGAATTAATATCAGCCATCAAAGAATTAAATCTTCAGCTAAAAGCAGGCATTAAAGCGAACGTGAATAAATTCGGCAATAACAGTCTCTCCGATGCAATGGATGATATAACAAAATTCAACTCGAAAATCTACAAGAAATGAAGCTAACGATAGCAGGCAAACCAGTTGCAATACCAGTGGATACGAAAATAAGCCTTCAGCGTTCATCCCCGGCATTGAATGAAGATACCGGAGCATTCTCCTACCCGTTTCCTGTTCCAACATCACCCAATCAGCACATAATTGGATGGCCGGGTAAGCTACAACGTGTTGGTGCCATTGCCGATCAGTCGTTTATTCTGGAAGATAACGGGCTACAGGTTTTTAGCGGTGAGGTTGACTACGATATGGTAACGAAGGAACAGATTGGCGTTATTCTAAAGTCTGGTTATACTGTATTTAGGGGAAAAATGGAAGGGAAAAAGCTGACTGATATTGATTATGGGTTCGAAAGCTGGATTCCTGAATTTTACACAGATGAAGAGTTGGCTGCTAAAATGGTCGAATGGGATGCAGCAAATACAACAAGCAATGGTAAGTATGTAGTCTCTCCATGTCATATCAATGGTGGATTACCCTCTGGTGTAAATGTAAATTACGTCAATAAAGCGACAGGAAACCTAATAAGCAACGTAATGTATTGCCTGCAATTCAGGGCTTATTTCCTTCTTGAGAAGATTTTCGAAAGCGCTGGATATACCATTTTAGTGGATGAATTAAAGACAAGCGAATTTAAGGACCTTGTTGTTTTTTCGAGGATCATGCGTGGAGCAGGGTATGGAGGACATTATACCTGGTGTATTCCCGGACTCGAACCGGGATTTCTTCACTACGCAAAGCTGATGCCTAATGTTTTTGTTCTTGACTTTGTTGACGAAATTACAAAACTACTCTGCATGGTGTGTGATGTAGATGAACGCATGAAGACAGTACGCATTATTTTTAAGAAAAACATTTTTGTACCCGGCAATATCGATCCGCTGAAAATGGTTGAACTGGCAGGTTGGGAACATAGCGAGAAACAAAATACAAAAGGGTTCAGTATTGGCTATAAGTCGCAAACAGACAGCCTTGATACTGAATCCGGATATATTCCCAATTCAGAAGTAGCGACAACACTTCCAATTGCCACTAAAGAAGGGGAGGTTGTTCGTGTTGTTTCTTTAGGGTATGATTACGTGACAGAAAGTAACAGCGATGTACTGGAATGGAAACAAATCGGAAGGTTGAAAGATTATCTATCTGGCATTGACCCTGAAAAAACAGAGTTTGCATTTAAGGTACCGGCTGGAATAATCGATGGCGAAGGAGATGGCACCAGGTATATATCTCCGCATCTTGATATTTCATTGCCTATGTTCACTGATACGAATAATGGAATGAATGAGTTGATGATATCACTTTACCATGGCCGCAAAAATAATATTCCATTTCTTTCGGGTGTTCATTGGGAAATTACTACAGTCTGGACAATTGAATTGCCGGTTTACCTGACTCCTGCCTATTTACTTCCACTTCACGCTGATTTCCTGAACTGGAAAGCCTACCGGGCGCGTGCCTTCACAAAGTATATTGAGTTATCGCTTCCTGAAGTTCTTAACCTTCGATTCGACAAAAAGTATGTAATCGATGGTAATGAAGTTATCCTGGATAAAATAAACTTTGAACTTCCTCATAAAGGCATCGTGAAGATTGAAGGGTTTACTGTGTAGGTTTTGTCCTTTAAGGTGAGTGCTCCCGGCATTACCTTGCAGAAAAATAGACCAGATGAGTATCATTATTCAACAGCCAGATGCACTCTCCTTCTCGGGCAACCTGAAAAAGTTCGGGGTTACCTCCGAAACGGAAGTGGTTTTCAGTTTACATAAAGGCGCTGCGCTTATCCTGAGTGAGATATATCAGCCAGATGCAGCACACTATGTATCTGTAGACCTTCGCACAATCATCGATAAAGTGCTGTCGGTTACATTACCCGGGACAAACCTGATCACCGAACAGTCTTCCGGCTTTGCCGATTTCACCGCGACAATTGACGGGACCGCCGTTGCATTTCGCGTGATCAAAGGCGGTGTGCTGGAACTTGGATCGATGGCAGCTGATTTTGTAAATGAACATTTCCTAACCTGGCAAATGCAGGACAAACAGATACTGCAGCATCAACCCGAATGGCTGACAGTTTACACGAATGCAGCCCGCAACCTGAAGGCAAAAGCATACTACCAGGATAACACAAATGCCTCGATGCTGCTAACCGCGCTCGATGCCGGTAAACTTTTGGCTGTTGATGTGAGCTGGGCTTCGATTAATGCATTATTCGTAAAGAAAAACCCGATTGCCTGGGAGGTATGGTTCGAAGATCTTGCCGGTACCCGGCTAAGTTACGTGCAGAGGTATTGCCTCCGGAATTCGGATGACGAAGAGAAAATATTTATCTGGGCGAATACGATGGGAGGTATTGACTCCGTATCACTCACAGGTAGTGCCGAAGATGATAAAAAGCTCGAGCATTTAATTGCCGAAATGGGTGACGAATCCCTGCAGGAATATCAGACCGATAAGAAACGCGAAATCAAACAGTCAACCGGATTTTTGACTGTTGATGAAAGCCGGTGGATAGAAGACTTTTTCTATTCCGGCCGCAGGTACCTGGTTGGCGAGGATGGAGCAGTACGATCGATCGTATTAGCGAGCTCGAAGATTGTAGGATCAACCGCTGATGACTTGTTTGATTACGAATTTAATTACAGATTAGCGTCTGAAAGTCAGTTACTCAATCTTGAAAGATCATTTGATTCTTTGCCAGCATTGGAGGTGCCGGTTGATTTTTTTTTAACTGAGTTACTGTCCGGGCTTCCGGTAGCTCAGTATTCTGACGGCCTTTTGATGGCTGTTCAAAGCCCTTTTGCCCAGGCGTGGCAAAAACTATCCATGGCCCAACTTTGGGGATCCGCACTTCCCGGCCTCGTTGATGGAACTACCATCTCAGTCGTGAACGGAAAGCTCCAGGTAAATGGGGTATCCGGAGGAGTTGGCGTTTCAACATGGGGAGATCTCACGGAGAAACCATTCAACTCTTTATCAAATCTATTTTCTGTCAGTCCAGAGGGAGTATTAACGCTGTCAAATAACTATGCCGCCGCCAATCACACACACCCATACCTTTCTGATTCGGATGCACGGATCGGCAATTGGACCACTGCATATAACTGGGGAGATCACGCCGGAAAATACCGGCCAGTTTCATGGGTTCCAGCATGGGCAGATATATCCAATAAACCTGAGTGGTTGAATAGAATGGGTTGGGATGGAACAGCTACAGTTGTTTCCTCTGATCTGCACGTCACCGGTAAACTCGTAGTCGATGGAACGATTCAGTTCTTTGGATCAGGTGCAACCGGTGGCGGAGGTGGTGGATCCACAACACTCTGGGAATTAACCGATGTTGCTGATGACATGGTTAATTCAATTTATGGTGATATCCCGATGTATAACGGGACTCATTTTGCCAGATATAATATCTCAAATTTCGCAACAGTCGGTCACGGACACACGATCGCACAGGTAACAGGATTGCAAGGTGCTCTTGATGGGAAACAAGCATCATTGGGTTATACTCCTTACTACTCAGCTAATTTTGTGGCCGGTGTAAATTATTCTGCACCACATTCACACCCTTATCTATCTGATTCCGATGCACGGATTGCTAATTGGAGTACTGCTTTCGGATGGGGCAATCATGCAGGTTTATACCGGCTAATTGGATACGTGCCCAGCTGGGCAGAAATAACCAGTAAACCAACCTGGACGGAAAAGATGGGATGGGATGGGACCGCTGTGACAATTGCCGGTGATTTACATGTAACCGGTAAAATTATTTCTGATGGTTCGATGCAGTTTTATGGCATCAGTTCCGGTGGTACCGGTGGCGGTGGATCTACAACGCTTTGGGGATTATCGGACGTTGCCGATGACGTGGTAAATGCGGTTTATGGAGATCTGATCATGTATAATGGAACCCATTTTGCCAGGATCAATCAATCGATTCTGGCACCGGCTGTGCATACGCACGCGATATCGCAGGTTAATGGATTGCAGGGAGCGCTCGACACAAAAATGGCAATTCACACACATCCTTACCTATCTGATGCTGATAGTAGAATAGCCAATTGGAATGTTGCTTATACTCATAGTCAAAGTGCCCACTACGCCGGGGCGGATGTTGGAAGCTGGGCAAAAGTAGCTACTATCCCTGTCTGGAATCAATCAACAACAGGAAATGCAGATACAGCATCAAATTCAGGGCAATGGGGAGGCATTTCTACTGGCTTTTGGCAGGGCAATTATACCAGTGGAATCTCAGGAATAATAGGAGTTCACACTAACGGAATTGCTTATACGTTCAGCGCAGGAGCAGTACAATCTTTTCTTGGTTTAGGCTCTAATGCTTATAATTCAACAGCTTATCAGCTTTTGGAAAATCAAAGATTATCAACAACTAATTCACCAACCTTTGCAGGTGGAAATTTTACAGGTTCACTATCTGCACCCAATATTCTAACTTACAGAATTTATTATGACTTAAACGCGTACACAACTGGGTATCCACCAACATACGGATTTACTCACGTTAATACTCCAACAGGTAGTTTTGTAAACTATTTAGTAATTGGTGGTGATAATGGTGGATATGCGACACAAATAGCAGGAGATACTTACGGTAATGGGTTCTATTATAGAAACCTATCAGATAATGTAATTAAAAGTACTGGCTCAAACGGATGGAATAGAGTTTATGATGTAACCAATTTGAATCGTTCAGATATTGCTATTACTGCAAGTACTGTAATAATGAATGGTTTATTTCAATCTGACAGTGATTATTTCTTTTATAACAAAAATTATTCAGCGTTCCGAAATATTAGCGCAGGTGATATTAATGGAACTGGTTTAGTATTAAGCGGAAGAGCAATATTTAAAACTGATGTTTGGAACATAAGTAGTGATAATCAACAACGATTTTATTTTTCACCAAATGGAGTAACATATATTAAAGGAGCTGATATAATTTTTCGTAATAACTCCGATACAGCTTTATTAACTCTTACTTCTACAAATACAGCAATATTTGGTGGTAGTGTTGGAGTTTACGCAACAAACAATTCAACTTATGGACTTAATGTTACTGGAACAGCAGGTGGAGCAAGAACTATATTTTTAGCAGGTCAAGCAGGTTTTTCAAATGGTTTTAACGTTAGTTATGATGGCACTAAAATGGTTTATAACTTTCAAAATGGTGATTCAACTTTTGGTGGTAATATTACTGCAAGTGGCAATATAATTGGCCTTGGCACAATGCAATTTTACACCGCATCCGATCGCAGGTTAAAAACCGACTTTCAGCCCATCATAAACCCTATCGAGAAAATCAAATCCCTTACCGGTTACTTTTTCAATTACACCGATCAGGCGATGCAATTAGGAGGCTACACTTCACGCCGGGATATCGGTTTGATTGCGCAGGACGTTGCCGGTATCCTGCCTGAAGCATGTGGAAAACTATGGAATACTGATTTCATGGGCTACAAAGCAGATAAGCTAATCCCGCTCCTGGTTGAAGCCATCAAACAACAACAAAACGAAATTGACGAACTTAAAAGACAGATAGCGGCATGAGCAAAAGACTATACACATACGCCGGATTTACCGCTCAGAATCTGAAGAACCGGGCATCAATCCCCAGTCAGGCAGATATCACTGTTGGATCAAATTATATTGATTGCAGCTCGGTTGATATCCCTTCTGAAATTCGGGATGTAATTGGTGAAGGCAGTAATGATCTTGGAACGATCTACCTGAGCGCGAAGGTTAATAAATGGAGTGGCTTTGGGCCGCGGGAATGGTATGTTTCGGGCGGTGTTCTGCTTGATCGTCCACGCTCGAACCCTTATGATATGGCCAATTTCTGCGGGTACAATCATAATGCAATTCCGCCTATTGCCTCACCCGCCGCATGGAATGTTTCACAAACAGTTGGGGCTAATTTGAATTTAACGCCAGAATTACATTTACGCGAAATTGACTGGCAAATTATATCTCTTACAGACATTACAGGCGTATTGTGTGAGGTATATAATGGTACTACATTAATGGCTTCACAGGCGGCATCCTTTTCAAATGCTTTAGTATTTAATGGTTCATCGGCTTATTTTGACTTGGCATTTGCAAATACATCTACAACATTAACAATAAAATATCAGTTTGTAAGAATGACAGAAAACGGATATGCTAAAACATTTTTAATTCCAAATATTGTAAACACACCCGTTAATGTCACTATGATAACTGGTGGAGGAAGTAATTTACCATATATCAACGACATTAAATTAGGTTTGGGTGTTTACGACACATATCCTACTGCTATGTTGATGTATGGTGATGCCGCTGGAAATAATATATCTGGTAGTACTATTAATTTCACAATAAAAGGAATTGATACTGATGCCGATAATATTGGCGATGTCACGGGTGTTACGCTCAATGTTTATGCTTCAAAGAATGGAGGAGCCAATATTAACATAGGAACAATAAGACCAGCCAGAAGCAACACAGTTAGTTTTCATCAAGTTTATCCGGGAGGATTTGTTCTTTACGATAGCGTCGTAATCACAATAGGGGATTAATGTTCTCATTTTAGAGGGTTTTAATTAATTCATATTCTATTATTTATATTTATTTACTTAATATTTTTTCATTATGGTACTTATTTCAGAAAAAAAGAGGTTATCTACCACCAGAGTTGGTAAGATACTTGGCGTTGATGTTAATTTCAACTTTGAACAAAACATTGGCGAAGCTCCTGTTTTGGTTAATGCAAATTGCAGTATTCCCGGTGCGACACCAGAATCGGGATCGTGTAATATCACGATCAACAGGCAGACGAACGGACAGAAGTCGATCGCTATTAATGGTAACAAGAACATTATAGAGCTGTATCCCGTCATCGAAGAGATTGAGGCAGAACTCGAAATCATTGCAGCGGAAGGGGTTGTCGCCTAATGAAACTGAAACTAACAGTGAGCGAGCGACTGAGCGCAGCCCAGTTCTTGCCAACCGAGGGGAATACTTCAGAGCAGATGATCGGGAAAAGTATCCTGGATAAAACCAAGGTTACAAAAACAGAACGTGAAAAATTACGTTTCGATCCATTGTACCAGGGAGAAATTGATCCGGATGCAGATTTTAGCCGGGAGTTTGAGTTTAGTGCAGAAGAATTCAATCTTATGTACTCCGAATACCGGAAAAAAGAGGATGACAAGAAGCTGAACAAGACGAACATCTGCATGGCACTGAAGTTGATTGAGGCAAAAGATGCGATCAAGGAAAAGAAGTAAACACAACTTCATTTTATTATCACGGGTGATGGTCAGAAATGATCCTCACCCGTTTTTTTGTCCTTTACCCTGTCGCAGATAAGGATTAAGTTTGAGATATAAACGCAGTCTAATAGCCGAAAGGCGTAAAAATTGAATACTATGGCAGGAATTGATAATGAAAGTTGGATAAACAAATACGGAACGTGGCTTTCAATTGGAATAATGATTTTAACCTTTATTTATTACGGTATAATTGAGGGTAATACAGCCAAAAATAAAATAGCGGCGCTTGAATCAAAATCCATCGAGACAGATGTTAAAATCTCCATAATAGAAAAAGAGAAAGTAAGCAAAGAAACTTTTATTTTAATAATGTCCGGTCAAGTAGAGATTAAGGCCTCTATTGAAAAAACCAATACTTTGCTTTTAGACCACATTTTAAAAGGTAGATAATGACACCACGCGAATTTGTATCCTCCTTCCTTCCGTTTGCCAGGCAGACAGAACTCAAAACCGGAATAACCGCCATTGCCATCCTTGCCCAGGCAGCACTTGAATCGGGCTGGGGAAAATTTGCACCCGGCAACATGTTTTTTGGTGTGAAGGATACCGATGGCATAAATGGCAATGAACAACTATTGACCACTACCGAATACAGCCGTAGATCAGATCTTAAATTTCCGGTAATTATATCGGTAGTTCCCTGTATCCTTAACAATCAGAAGTATTTCAAATACACAGTGAAAGATTACTTCAGAAGGTACGATACCGCGGAGAATTGTTTTACTGATCATGTTCAGTTTTTCTTTAAAAATCCACGTTACGCAACAGCATTAACCTTTCGATCAAATACAGATCGCTTTATCGAAGAAATAGCCAGGGCCGGATATGCGACAGATCCCAACTACGCAACGCTTTTAAAATCGGTCGCAAGATCGGTGGAAAGGGCAATTGTATGAAAGTAAAGGAAATATTCATGTACACATTTGGTGCAGTAATTGTGATTTCATATTTCGCAGTTCTCATTATCCTTGCTATACAGGGTAATAATCCTGATGCGTTAAATATCATGCTTGGCGTACTGGGAAGTGCCTTCTCAATGGTTGTCGGTTACTTTTTCGGGTCCAGCATGTCGAGTGCAAAGAAGGATGACGCGATCAACACAATGGTTCAGAATTTACCGCCAACACCCCCAAATCCAATAATTCCAATTCAATGAGAAAAATCATTAGCATCATTATTGTAACCCTGTTATTTTCCTGCGCTTCAAAAAAGGCGGTTCAACAGTCGAAAATTGAACAAAAGACAACGCAGCAGAATTCAATCGCTGATACGAAAGCGAGTCTGGTAAATGTCAATAAAACAGTTATTGACGAAAGCAAAAACAACGATGAAACGGTGACGAAGACAACGGTTTACGATACGGAGAAACCCAATGTGGGTGATACAGGTAAACCTCCGGTTAAATCCGAAACCGTTACCACGACCACAAAAGCAGAAAAGAAGAATGTTAAAACGGTCGTAGATTCAGCCAAAAAAGAGGAATCGGCTCACGTTGATAATTCAAAATTGGATAATCAGGGCAAAGAGCAAACCAAAACAGCCGTAAAAACGCAACCAACGGTTAAATATTACTTTTATATTATTGGTCTGTTGGTTCTTATTGTATTGGGATATCTGGGATACAGGAATTTTGGAAGGATAAAGGCATTGTTTAACTAAGGTAAAATTTGTCCTTTAGTAGCACACCAGGAATAGTGAGATTTGACATTGTAATTTATTAACCCAAAAAAGTTTTATCATGAGAAAGTTAGTTTTGTCTCTTATTTTTTTGGTCGGGTTATTTGCATATTCATGCACCGCACCGCCCGACACTG
>Ga0209512_1001293_pt1 | contig 31629 bp, 38 predicted proteins | sample frozenSSSSmetaG_FD_184142 | JGI IMG/M metagenome (GOLD analysis project Ga0209512, IMG submission 184142) | Glacier valley bacterial and archeal communities from Borup Fiord, Nunavut, Canada, to study Microbial Dark Matter (Phase II) -... | ecosystem: Environmental > Aquatic > Freshwater > Ice >...
CACAGCCAACTCACTTGGGACTTTCTCAAAGAACTCAGACAGAGCAGTCTAGCTCCTGGTTCAATTTCAGTCGTTGATGTCTCTGCTCATTCCACCGGAATGGCAATTAGCCCTGGCATAGAGGATATTGAAGCAGAATTTGAAGCAGAAGAACCTTTAGAGGTAAAGCCAGAGCCAGAACTAGAAGATCTGGAAACTGATGCTCCAAAAGACGATGAAGCAGGCACGATAACCTATATTGGTAAGTCTGAATTCCTAGCTGCGGATGAGACTGTTGAGGCAGAACTTGAAGAACTCTTATCAGGGTTAGCTGAGCCTATAGAGGAAATCGTAGAAACCCAAGCTCAAGCTCACACTCAAGGATCGGTGCTGTTTCCTATTCAAGTCCTAGAACAGCCAGAACAACAAAACGGCATTAGACAAGATGCCAAAGACTTCGCCCAAACCGTATTCACTGCGTGGAAAAAGCTAGCAGGCTCGAAAGATGAGAATTGGGGAGTCAGCATCCCTATTTCAACAATCTATCAATCTGAGTTCCAATATCTCCTTGCCAACAGTTTTCTGGCAAAACTAGCAGCCATTCGAGACGTCGAGGTGGTGTGGGGCTGCAAAGTTCGGTTCTTAGAAGATGGAAGCCCCACCCATGCTGTAGGAAAAGATCAATACAGTTCGTTGACCTTCGACCAACCCGGTAGCCTGTTGAGCCGCCTGATAGAGCCTATTCAGTCAGAGCACCAGAATCCCACTGTTCTTCAGAACAATACCCAAATATCAACAGACCCATCGGAACCATTTACATTTACGTTAAATGAAGGGCAGTATCTAGATCCTCCTCCGATGGAAACCGTTGAAATTCCAGACCCTAAGCCTACCCGAAGCAGTTTGTTTAGCAAGATTAGGCGAATCGTAGGACACTAGCTTGCTTTGCGCTTATAGTCCTGGATGGTCTTCTCAGCAGCGATTAGAGCGGGAGAGAACGTCTTTTCATAGAACTCGATGAGAAACTTCTCCCACTCAAGTTTGCCTGATGCAACCTGGTCAAGCGACTTTTCCATCTCAGCAGTAAACTGCGGGCGCACAATGTTCGGCAATACCCGATCGAGCACATCCATTAACTCCAACCCCATAGAGGTGACTTCAATCTTCGCCATGCCTTTGGCTTTAGGAATCTTGATGTACTCTCGGTCTTTCAGGGTTTTGATGGTGCTGGCATAGGTGCTAGGGCGACCAATCCCCTTCTTCTCCATCTCCTGAACCAACTTCGGCTCAGTATAACGACCAGGCGCAGAGGTTTGCTTCTGGTCAGCCGATACCTGAATTAGCTTTAAAGTTTGCCCTTCTTTGAGAACTGGCAGCAGAGAATCACCGCTCAGGTTATTCCAGTGTTTCGTATAGCCTGCAAATGCTAAAGATTGACCTCTAACCTCCCAATTTGTAGAGCCTGATTGGATTGACACACAGGTTTTGTTCAGTTGAGCAGGCGCGCATTGAGTTGCGATCGCCCGTTGCCAGATCAGCGTATAAAGGGCGAGTTCTTCACCGGACAGTTTGATCTGCTTGGGATCTTGGTTGATGTCCGTGGGGCGAATCGCTTCATGCGCTTCTTGTGCGCCCTCTTTGTTGCCGTGCTTCGCCACTTTGGTGGGCACATTCTCAGGGTCGTGCTGCTCTAAATACTGACGCACTGAATCACAGAAGCCCTCAGATAGAGCCACCGAATCAGTTCGCATATAGGTGATGTGACCGCCTTCGTAAAGCTTTTGGGCAACGCCCATCGTTTGGTCGGGACTGAACTTTAGCTTCGAGCCAGCCACCTGCTGCAAAGTTGACGTTGTTAAAGCAGCCGGAGGATTCTGAGACGTTTTCTTAGATTCGACTTTCGTAACTTGATGAGGAGTAGAACGGGCGATCGCCAGAATCTTTTCAGCTACAGCTTTGTCAGTCACTCGGTCTGATTCAGAACCTGCCTTTTCTTCGCCCGAATCATCTACAACTTCAACCGATTCTGAAGCTTTCGTAGAAGCAGCACGATAGAGGGCTTTAAAGCCTTCACCGTAAGTAGTAGTCAAGCTGAAATAAGTTGTGGGCTTGAAGTTGCGAATTTCTAATTCTCGCTTCACCAGAATCCACAAAGCTGAGGACTGAACCCGTCCCATCGACTTAGCACCAATGTCTAGTGCCCAAACCACTCGTTTAGAGCCAGAATAGCCCACCATCTTGTCGAGGTGTGCCCGTCCCAAAGCAGCGCCGACTAACCCATCATCTAATTTGCGAGGTTTGTCCAATGCTGCTTTCAATGCAGGCTTTGTAATCTCAGCGTAGGTAATCCGGTCGGGGTTCTTTAGCTTAAGCACCTGAGCCAAATGCCATGCAATGCTCTCACCTTCGCGATCTCCGTCAGTCGCTAAGATCACCCGTCGCCCCTTTGCCTGTGACTTGATATCAGCAACGTTCTTCTTTTTACTAGCCGTCACTGACCAGTCAGAGGTGATTTTATTCCCATCGATCGCAAAGCCCCAGCCATCTTCACCTGTGCTAGATAGCTCTCGGATGTGACCCATTGACGCTTTGACCACTGCGTCATAGCCCAATTCCTTGCAGTATTGAGTAATCTTCTTCAGCTTCCCAGGAGATTCAATGATCAGCAGCAGCCCTTCTTTCGCCATCACGCCATCCCACTTACTTATGAACCAATCTATTGAGTTCTAGAGTGCCCAAAACCAGGTTGGGAACAGAGAAAGGGAGACGAATCAGGGTAAAAGGACAGGGTAAAAGTTTAGGGTACGGTTTAGGGCGCTGAACCCCTAAAAAACCGTACTTTTGGCGTTGAATCCGTACCCTAAATTTATAGAGAGCTTCACCACAAACGAGGGGTGACCAAAGCGCGAGAAGTGTCCAATGTGATGCCACGACTGCCCCAAGATCAGCAGCGTCTAACCTAACTCTTGAACCCTCATAAACGGTGTGGACAGAAGCTGCTTAAAACAGGGGTAAATCATTTCGTAACGTTATTCCGTCTTCAACCTTATTTCGTTACGAAAAGTCGGGAAAAGCCTGAACGCTTTAGCCAACAGAGAGTATAACGTTACGTTATGAATTTGTTAGCCGCCTTTTTACACTTCACCTAACATCAACTCATTCACTTCTAGCGGCTCTAAATCACTCTTTAGCACTACCTCAATGTCACTGGCACTGTAGAAATCATCTCCAGTTCGACGTAATTGGTAGTCATGGTCGCCCAATAAAAGCGTCAACCACACTTCCGCAAACGGCATTCCTAAGGCTTTGGGCAAATCGAGCAACGTCATCGGTTTCGTTGAGTCGCGTTTCTGAAGGTAGGCATTCAGTCGCTTTGACCACAGGGGTACGTCCTCACCGTGTGACAACGACTTAATGATCTTCATCTGCTCCTCTTCAGTGATGGGTTCTGGCCGCAGTTCATCTAGGACTGACAGCAGAACTGACTTCGGCACGTCGCCCACCAGAGATTGGCTATCGTCGTGTTCACTAGGTTGAGCAGGCAAACCAAGCTTTTCAATTGGCTCGATATGAGAGTCAAGGTCAATCTGCATCGTCTGACGCACGTAGGAATCGAATTCATCCAGTGCCATCACCGGACCATCGTGAGCAGTCGTCGCTTCGATCTCATCGAATGCCATTTGCGATCGCAGGGTAAACACATCTGAGAGTTGGCTAATCGCTTCCCCGGCAATCTGTAGCTTGAGCGTGGCATCACCCGTTTCTAAAGCACCCTCTAGCTCAACCCAAACATCATCTAGCACAACCTCAGTTGGAGCCAGCATCGCCACTTCTAGAAGTTGCCACAGGCTAAAAGTCTCCATTGTGAACAGCGATTTGGCGTAACGAGAGGGCTTCATGAGAGATCTAATAAAGATGGGAAGTGAATAATAAAGTTGGGAAGTGAATTGGCTAATCAGCGCGCATCTCGTCTCAAAGGCAAGTCCAAGTGGGTCGCTTGGGGCACGGCTCGATCGGGCAATGGTCAGGGTCAAGTCGTTCCAGAGAAGCAAACTTCTTGATGCCATAGCGCTCACCCAGGGCTTGCAGCATCTTCTGAATGTACTCATGCACCTGAGCCGGCACCATGCCGACGCAGTGGATGGGATTGACCTCCAGGATTTGAGTCTTGCCTTGCCAAACTTGGGCACCGATCGCGTGAATAGGGGCTTCAGCGCTGGGGTCACGATAGACGACCATCACAGCAAACACCAGTGTAGATAAGGGCTGAGACACTTCAATGCCAAGGGTTTCGAGGGCAGTCTCTTGACGGGTGCGAGAGCGCTGCTGGTTAATGCGGTCACGATTTCGCAGATACGATCGACGATTAGGGCAATACTTAGCATCCCAACACTTCTCACCGCGACCTTCCGTCCCATGCAGGTCGCGCACCTGCTCCATCGTCAGAGCAGCGCACTTCTGGCATTTGATTGGAGCCGACTTGGGCATAACCCCTCCTTTTACAGGCGATTGGGTTGAATATCAGGTGACTTTAGTGGCTCAAAGCCTGTCACTGCAACCATTATAGGGGAATTTGGGGATGATTTTGCTTTAGATTTGAGGTTGTCGTATGTTTGTCATACTTCGGATAAGAAAGCTTATCCGAAGTATGATTCGATTATTCCTTCAAAAGCGCTCAAATGATCTTGAAATGGTCAAAATCACGTCATACCAAGGGTTTCAGCCTTTCATCTCCGCTAGAATAGGCTGTAAAGTAGGGAAGTGTCCTGTGTCCACTGGACAGAGAGTTGTGTCCTGTGTCCACTGGTTGAAAAGGCTGAAAGGTTGACGTAGACTGAGATAGAGGTGTCCTGGTAGAGCAGGATAGACGTAAAGCGAACGTTAGGGACTTTACGGCAGGCGGCATTTTAGGGTTTACGGTTAACGTCTCACGCCGCTGCTAGTAAAAGTGAAAATAAAGGTAGAGCCACAGGTGAAAGTAGTTGCTAAGCAAAAGGATGATCAGCAGGGTTTCTGCCAAATGAGGAGTGAGAGGCAAAGTCATTGCCCCGATTGCAGCAGCAAAGCTGTTCGTAGAATTGATAAGCACACCCTTCTCAAAGAGTTTTATGATTAATCACCTCACCCACGCGATCGAAGTTTCACCAGTAGACTACGGGATGGAGGACAACCACCCAGGAGCGTTCGACGGCACGATCGAACTGATCGAAGTGGTCGAAGCAGACCTAGAAGAAGACGAAGAAGACTATCACGAATTTCCACTCAATCAAGTGGCTGCCAAAGCTGGGAGGCTAGAAGTTGGCTTCTACACAATCGTCGCTTTATCGCCAGGGACGTTTCCCGGTGAAGATGTTCTGGGTTGGAATTATCACGCCACATTGCAAGAAGCAGCCGCCATGATAGTCGAGATGCAAAAAGAGTACGACTTCGATGAAGAAGCCGATCTACCTCAGCCCGTGGAGGAGGGTCGATTTAAGTTGGTGGACACGTTCAACGGATGGGAGAGTCAAGATCGCTACGCAACCGAAGCAGACGCAGAGAAGGTGATGGAATATCGCAAACGGAAGTTTTACAGCAGTCCTGGAACTGAAGGCAATACCTGGTGCGAGATTGTGATTGATGCAGAAGCCTCCTGGGAGTTCAACCCCCAGGCAAACACGAGCATAGGCGAAGGCAAATTCCGTTGGATTCTAGATACCAAAGACTGTGAAGTAGTCGTGCAAGAGCAATGAGCAGACAGAAAATAACGCCTGAACCCAGATTCGATGCAACCACACCACTTACTCTGGTCAAGGGTGACGCACGTTCCAAGGTCACGCCCATTGACCTGAGAATCATGCGCGTTGAGGAGTTCTTAGATGCCAAAGCGATCTCAGATAACAGTCAGAAAGCCTATCGACAGGACTTACAGACCTTTATTGCGTGGACAACTGTGAGTTGGGCAGCCGTCACGCCACGTCAAGTAGCTCAGTATAAGAACTATCTGTCGAGCGGTGAAGGTAAGCCGCGATCTGATGCCACAATTGCCCGCATGGTGGGGACACTAAAGAACTTCTATAAATGGATGCAGCGCAGTGGCTATGTAACCACTGACCCAACGTGCGGGGTCGAGGTACCGAAGTTAATCGAACCAGAGGCACAAAACCTGAGTGTTGAGGAGGTAAAACTCATCCTCGAAGCAGCAGCCCAAACCAACTTAGAGACCCGTAACCTGGCGCTGATTGCAGTGCTATTGCATGGGCTTAGGGCAGGGGAAGTGAGCGCTCTGAATGTGGGTGATTATGATGGAAAACGGCTGCACATCCGCAAGGCAAAGGCAGATAGTAAAGGCAAAGTGCCCCTGGCAAAAGCGGGACGAAATGCCGTTAATTTGTATCTGCAATGGCGCAAGGCAAAGGGCGATGCTCTAGAGCCGAATAGCCCATTGTTCCTATCGCACTCTCGACAGAACTCTGGCGCGAGGTTAAGCTATGACGCGATTCGCATGATAGTGAACCAAATCAGCGATCGCTCTGGAGTTAAGGTTCACGCCCACCAGTTTCGGCACACATTTGCCACCAATCTGGTGATGGAGGGGATGAACCCGTATCATGTGATGACCTTGACCCGGCACAAGTCAGCCTCTAGCTTCAGGCGATATACAAAAGCGGCAGATCAGGCAGCAGCAGAAGCGGAGTTCGAGAGGTTTGAGGAGTAGGGGGATTGAGATGCTTCCCGAAACAAATTGGGTCAGAACAGAGAAACCAAATTCACGATAACAGCCAATGCCTTACAGCAAGTTCAACTTAAGCCGAGCCGTCGATGACTTTAACCTTACGATTGTAGAAGGCGCACGATTTCTACCAATCGTGCCTCCCGTTACTCCTTCTGTGCTCTTGCGGGAAACTTTAGCAGAGACAGTACCCTGGGCGATCGCTACGGGAAGTGAAAAAGCTCGAAGTGAAGGCATCATCAACCCAGTATTGCTCGAAGTCAGACGACAACTTCAAGGACAGATCAGCGTTTTTTCAGGGGAAGAGTTTAACGTCGAACCCGAAGCTGATCTCACTGGCTATGTCGATTTCCTCATCAGTCGCTCTCCTGAGCAACTATTTATCAAAGCCCCAGCCGTTGTACTAGTCGAGGCTAAAAAGGAAGACCTTAAACCTGCCCTAGGGCAGTGCCTCGCAGAGATGGTTGCAGCTCAACGCTTCAATCAGCAGAAAAAGCAGTCAATTCCAGTGATCTACGGAACCGTCAGCAGCGGCACTGCCTGGAGATTCTTGAAGCTTGAAGGACAGGTTGTAACCATTGACTTGAGCGATTACCCGCTACCGCCTGTTGAACCCCTGTTAGGGATGCTTCTGTGGATGGTGCAAGAAGGTTGACTCAAATACCCACAAAACCCCATGACTGAACCCCAGTTCAACAGCTATCCACTCCAGTTTGTTCGCAGCTTGCTTGACCTTTATGACTCCAGTGCAACCGAATGTGACGGCATGACGCGGCTATGTGCGACAGCACTAGATAACCATTCCGTCACATTTACAGCCTATCAAGGAAAATGTCTAGTCCATCACCCAGACGATAGCTATCAAGCAGTCGATCATCACTTTTGGATCACACTGACCGCCGACCATAGCCAGGACGAGTGGACTGTGGATTATCGGCTTCAATGCGTCGTCCATCCAGCAAAAGTAGGGCACGGCATCTTTCAGTCCAGCGCATTCCCAAATGTGTCGTATATCCCGGACTGTCAGATCGAGTTGAAAGCACTCCCACCTTTAATGGTTCGGGAATTGCAGTTGGGATGGCAGCACTTGTATCAAAACCTGATGAAAGATTGAAGGCAATCAACGCTCAAAGCTTCAGATGCAGTCTTGATATCATGCAGTCTTGATATCATGACTAAAAGTTATCAAGTCGGCGACTACATAAATGGCTAAACGCTTTGGAATAGATACTTTATCTATCGGCTTGGAGTTGATGCTTTTTAGATTAATTGCATGAATGCACGATTAGAAGATATCAAGACTGCATGATATCAAGATGAACCGCAGCCAGGATAAGTTGTAGGAAAGTGATATAACTAAAAAGTCAGTAATTGTACTTAGGTTCTGGTAGTCTACTATAACCGAAACGTGAGCGATAAATGAAACTCAAGCACCAGAGAGGGATCAGAGGGATTGATGGAATCCGCCGGGAAAAGCCTCAAAGAGATTGGCTCGACATCGCAGGAGATCTGGCAGCCTGGGGAATCGCCACCATCACCGTCACGTTTGGGCTGATGTGCTTGACAAAGGGCAGAGATGGAATCAACCACGGAACCGCGTTTATTGGGCTGGGGCTTAGCGTGTGCCCTGCCATCAGGATACACATAGGTCTAAGGGTAATCATCCTGGTAATTTGCGCTGCACTCCTCTCGTGAAATCTGCCTATAGATAGAGATTACAGGGAAGGGAAAGTGGGCTTTCTAAAAGGGTTGATCCTGATGGATAGCAATCTCGTGAACGAGCCAAACGTTAATTCCACGCTCCAAATGCTTTACAACACAAAAGCAGCGCTGATGATAGACCTGCGAAAAACTCCTGCAAACCCTGATGCCATCGCCATCCTTCAAGAGATCGACAGCACGATTAAAATTACAGAGTCGTCCATTGTCAAACACGTCCCGTGCAGCGAAGCTGTTCGTGAACCCTGCCTGTTTATTTATAAATAGAAGGGGTTACGACGCAATCTCTCCGCTCCTGTCGACGTTGCAGAATCTGTTGAACAAGATCCCAGTTTTGGGCTGTAATCCAAACAGAACGGCGTTGACTTCTGCCTTGCCGTCGAGCATCGGTTTCAATACCAAGTTGAGCCAACAGCGCCCTAAAAATCCACAGGTTGTTCCCCTGGTCAGGATTAGAGGGAATTGTGAAGCCCAACCATCGCTTCACATCACGCGAATAGGTTCGAGCTAAGTCTCCGAGTGGCTGCAAGTCCTCTTCAGACCAACTTCTACCAGGTACGAGAAACGGCAATAGACCTAACAGAACTCGCACGATTCGTTCAGATTCAGACGTTGGGATGTCGGGAATCCACAGCCCTTGCTGCCATATGTGTTGCTGAGCGATCGTGTCACTGGTTTTCTTGGCAGCCAGTACGGGATAAAGCAACATCTCTAACTTGGCAAGTTGACCTCGTTTGCGTCCACGATCATCAAACTCCACCAGTTCGGCAGTAATAGAATCCGGTGGCAGGGCGTAGAAATCACAGAGACGGGACTTTTCCATTGCTCGCTTGTCATCAATGCCCAACACTTCCTTTCCTTCAAGATCAGCCCGTTCGGGAGGGGTCAGCGATCGGGCATTGGCACGGGCGACACATTCAGCTTGCCAGTTGGATGCTTTCATTTGCTGGGTTTGTTGTTTGAATGGTTTGTTGCTAGAGACTTCAACTACCTCAACCTGGTTGCCCTCAAAGATTAGTCGAGCACAGAGGGAATCACGAAACCGCCACATAGCAGCATTAACAGAAGACTGTTCACGTGACCACAGTTGAAGGTGCGGGTTCGAGTCCCAGTCAGTCGGGTTCTCGGCAACTGGAATCAGATCGGGTTGCAGGCTAGAGCGAATCAGCGCTACTTCCTGGTCGTATTTCTGTCTGAGCGATCTCAATAGATGCTGCGGATATTCTGTAGAATCCACTTTCGAGAAGTTACGACCCTGAGCCGCGCACCACACCACACGGGGAACTGGAGACCTGACTCTGCCCAGTGCTTGAGCCGCGTCAGCATCAGTGAACGTGCCAAAGAACACGCCAAATACCTTATCAATATGAGGAACTTCGATGCTCACCCCAGTCGCCAAAGAGGGAGTCGCGATCGTCACGGCATAGGAAGTGATGCGCGTATTGATATTGCGAACAAAGTCGATGCCGTCGGGAGAGGAAGAGGTGTCGCTCGTAACTTTGATGGACGCAATGTGAGACGAAATCATCGCAGCGATCGCGTCGGCGTATTCCTTAGAGTCAGTCTGAATCAGCACTTTCTGACCTGACTCAACGCACTCCATTAATTCAGCCGTGATTGCAGAGTGGTTCGGGCAGTTCAGGAATCGCACAGCATAGCCCACGCGAACGAATGTGTTTTGAATCAGATAAACGGGGCACTCTCCCCGCAGGTGCTTGAGATAATTCAGTACGTCATCGCTCAAATCAGCATCCGCAACAATGAGACGACGAGCAACCTTTACCAACCAGTGCAGTCGTGCCAGCAGAGCCGGTCGTTTACCGTCCTTGCGGCAAGTGTCTGACGTTAGTAAGTGCCTCAACACTTGGCACACTTCGTCAATCACCAAGTCACAGCCGATGAAATGATTGGGGTCGATCGAGAGCAGCGAATCGACACAGAGCGCAAGTCGCTGAGTTGCCTTCTCTTTGTTGGGATCAATCCACTGTCCCCGCAGCTTATCTGCGTCATCTTTCCACGTCAAATCCATCGAGTCAGCCAGCGCTCTGCCCAGACAACGGCGATGAGTCAACAGCAGAACTTTAGAGCAGCCTTTCAACAGTTGCCCGACAAATTTGGTTTTGCCAGTTCCTTTGCCTGAATGAATCGCAACCAGGTCTTCCAAAGATGAAATATCGCCCTGAGCCTGAGAAAGATCGGGCACGTCTAGCTCCCAAAACACAGGATAGGTCAGCGATTGACGTTGACGCAGCACCCACTGCCAGGAAGCAAGGGGTTGACTATCAAGCTGGTTGAATGACGCAGCACCCTGAGCCACGATGAAATCATCAACGCCCTTCTCTGGTCCCGGCAGTGAAATGACCTTAACCTCACACGTTGCCTGTTGAAGTAGCTTGCCTGTCTTGGCGATCGCCAAGTTGACGTTCTTGACCGTCGCAGGCTTCGTGTCATGGTCAAAGCAGAACGTAATGGTGCGGTTAGAAACTGCGAACAGAGCCAGTTCTGGAATCAAAGACTCAGACCAGAGCTTACCGTGATCATCCCGCAGCACGCGCCGCCCATTGAAGACTCCAGGCAGCGCGATCGCCACCTGCCCAATTGATAAAAGCGCACCGGCTTTCTTGACACCCTCAACTAGCAGAACGCCTACTTCTGGGTGCGCCTGTACCCACTGCCAGAAGGGTTGAGCAAGACTGAACGGAAGTTGATGACGTTCTGCGATCTGTCTATAGATGCGATCGGGCACGTCGAGGAAGAAAGCGCGCGTAGGAGTCTTCGGCGGATGCTCGTATTTAACCGTCTTGCCGCGCTGCAAATCGATTCTAGGTGCGTTGGGCTTAAAGCAACCCCACATCATCGGTTCGTGACTAATCGGATCAAGCCCGTTGCACCACCAGCCCCCGTATTCCATGTGGGCATAACGCTTCATCCACTTGTCTGTAAGGCGACCGTCATTACGGCGATCTAGCTGACTGGAATAGCAGAGGTAGTCAAAAGGTCGGTCATCACTCAAGCTCCTGACGTTGAGCGCGATCAGGTCTGGATCAACGCCGCTATCAAGCCATTCTTGCCAATGATTCGGGTCAATGTGAGTCGGTCGAAGGTCTAATTGGGTTGCCATGAAGAGTCTCCAAGTTCGGGTAAAGGGAACCGAATGAGACAAGCTTCTGCACAGAGTCTAGGGAATTTGGCTAAATCACTTGCACGTTTAGTCAAATTGCTCCTAAAATAAGCACAGCAAAGCCGACCCCTTGAAGCACGTCTCTTAAAAAAGCTGCTCCTAGAAGGGTTGTCTCAACTAAATCAACTGAGGATTAAATGTCTACATAGGCAGAACTCCTGAAGTTAAGGTGGGTGGACTGAAAAGGTAAATGTCTACATAGGCAGAACTCCTTTGAGGGTTAGTAAAAGGTAAATGTCTATTCCATAGGCAAGACCAAAACTCCTTGAAAGGTTGGTAACGAGAGAGAGTGAACATCTATCTGTTGAAAGAGTCTCTAACTAATTGCTTGCAGGCGGTGTTAGAACTCAGTTAAAACATTAATCAATCAAGCCTTGAACCCTGTCTGTCCCCAACAGATGGGGTTTTCGGCTTTTAAGGGTAGCGTGTTAATTTACATGGTCGTGCCTCCAATGGGTACATGGTCTGATGTTTGCGGAAGGCGTAGTGCAAACACGTCCCGTGCGGCAGAGCCGAACCGCGACGGTGCAGGGAACCTGTGCGCACCGATCAAATTACAGAAGATAATAACGTGATTTGCTGTCTTAGGATCAAGAAGGTCAGCACGAAAAAGGTGAACAGTAGAAAACATTTGCATACTGCTGGAAACTACTCGAAGCTGCTTGATTCAAAGAGTTTCCAATAGTTTCTAACAGTTTCAAATAGATAAATAGAGAACGAAAAGGAGGTGAAAAGTGAATAGGGAGAGGATTTGGGCACATTGAAGGTCAATAAACATGAGTCCCATCTTCCTGATTCAAGCGAGCGATTTAGAGGCGTTTGAGCGTGACCCCACTGAATTCTTCCTACAACAGTCCATCGATCGAGAGGGTCACGAATCACGCCAAGAGGCTGAGTTCCATCTCGTAATGCGGCAATTTCTCATGGAGATTCCTGGATGCGAACACTTTTTACGCCGAAACCCAGTCCTACAGAAGCAAGTCCTACGCGCAATAGCGATCGCCGAGACGCATCGAGTTAATTTGTTCGCAACCAATAACCCCAACCAGCCTGTTCGCAGATTGCACGAACAGATATGGGTCAGAATTGGAGAAGTGTTGATCAGCCACACCTATGATTTGATTCTTCACTGCGAACAGAGTGCGAACATGATCGATTGGACTACGAACGCGATCGACAACCAGCCCCTAAGCGTGTTCGCACTGGGAAAGAGTTGGAAAACCAGACTGGCTCGATTCTTGTTCGCAGAATCAGGAGGGTGCGAACCTGATTCAATCACGCTCTCGATTTGGTCAGTTCATGATGACAGCCCTGGCACAGTCGTCACCTTAAGCTGGGACGCAGAACAGCATGAGAAGATGCGAACAGACTTAGAGCAGACATTTGGAAAGATGAAAAACCCTGAAAAAGCAGTGAGCAAACCCGACAATCGAGCCAGTGCAGCCGAATATCGCATCAAGCTAGATGAGATCCCTGAGATCTCTGTCTGTAGAAGAGAGCCACAAGAATAGGGAATCTTAACAAAGTCCACACCAACACCAACACCAAACCAAAACAGGGTCAACCACGATGCGACCTATCCAAGACATCCGAGACAGAGTAGCCGCACTGATAGCCGCTGGAAAACAGGAATTGCTTCAGATAGAAGCCCAGGAGAGCCGTACAGCGGAAGTTGAAAGTAAAGCCCAGGAAATTCGGCAGGCGCTTACACCACTGGTGGAGGACCTAGATCAACTAATCAAACAATTTGCCGGGAGGGTCAACCCTACAGTTGAACAACTGATTAATGAGAAAACGCTTATTCAGGCTCAGATAGAAGGGGCAGAGTTAGCGGCAGAGCAGGAACTAGATGAGCAGCTAATTCAGGAGGAAGAGCGAGCATTCGCGCGGCAAGGAGCCGAAGAATTACGAGCCTGGAGATATCAGATTAAAGCTGATTTGATCAGTCTCATTGAGGAGCAGGAAGACTTCTACGATGCTACAGATATGGCGGTTAGCGTCAAGGACTACTCCACTGAGCTTAAAGAGATTGGGGCGTTGGAAGAAGTTGTAGACAGGCTGCTTGAACAGATCAACCGATACGACCTTAAGAGAGATGAAAAAGAACAGCCCACCGCGAGGGTAAAGGGGAGTTACGAACACACGATCGGCTTTATCGCAGACATTGCGATCAGAAATCGGAGCAACTCAAATCATCCGCCTAAAGCAGCGTTCAAGGCAAACCGGGAAAAGCCAACTGGCAAACCTGTTGTCTGCGAAGGACTTAAGGGGAAGGTTGTTGTGATAGGCGGACACGAACGGCTAGAGTCTGCTGTTCGCAACCAAATACGTCAATCAGATATCGAACTGGTTTGGGCAACGGCTGAAACCGGACCCAATATCTGGAAACAAGTTGAACAACACGTTCTCTCGGCTGATTTAGTGATTGTGTTGACCGGCTATGTCTCCCACAAGCTCACAAACAGCGTTCTGGGAGACATGAGCGGGATAAAACCCATCTATCTCGCTAAAGCAGGCATGACTCGATTAATTGACACGATCGAGAGCGAATTGAAAAGGCACAAGCTGTTTCAAGCCAACGGAAAAGTCACCTTGGCGAGTGCGAACTAGCCTTTGCCTAGATCAACGTAAGTCTAGACAAAGACTGAGTTTCCACGGTTTATAATTGGCAAAATCAGCTATATTTTTTATGTTACCAGTAACAACAGAAATCGCCTCTAATAACGCTGTTTGCCTCCAAACCTACGGAGAGTTGTCAACTCTTTTAGACCCTACTCCCAAACTACAGGTTCGGGCTATTCAAACCCTGGATGAGTTGAGGCAGCTTCACACTATTGACGCAGATGCTTACCAAGACTGTTCTATTTCATTTGAATCGTTTCAGAGATGGTGGACACGTTACCCAAGCGGAAACACAGTTGTTTTCCTAGGGAACGAGATCATTGCCAGCATTGGGCTATGGCCCATTTCACCGCAGCAATCAGACGCATTCATTGAGGGAGAGATTCAAGAGTCTGACTTTGAGCCTATGCCTCAAGAAGAGTGTGAGGATAACCCACAACACAATTGGTATGCCAGTGGAATCGTGTTGAAAAAGCATCTGCGAGGGAACCTGAAGAACAACCCGATCAAGATGTTGCTAGAGCGAGCGATCGGGGAGTGGTTTGATTCTAGAAGAGTTGCCTATCCGCTACGGGTTCTGGCTTTAGCCGAATATATCGAGGGCGAGAACCTATTAAATCGGTTCAACTTTATGAAGATTCGAGATAAAGCTAACCTGCCTGATGGGTGCGACATCTATGAGGTGCAAGTCAGATCGGAAGACGAAGTTAAAAACCTATTGAAATCACGCCACGTCTGGTAACTGTGCATCCAAAAGAATTCCTCGAAACCTGGAAACCGATGAACTCAGATCAACTTGGCGGCTGCTTGAACGCAGCAAGGTGACTTGGAAACTACCATGAACTACTGGAACATCGGTGTTTAAGGTAGTTTCCAACAGTTTGTAGAAGTTTCGAGCAACAAAAAGCCGCCTTGTGAGCAGCTTAGTCATCCACATTGGGCAAAGGAGTCAATTCAGTGCTTTGTCGATCGCCGACCCCAGCAGAGTCAACGTCCTATCCCGCACGAAATCTGCCGCTGCCCGTGCGCTCTCTGCAAGAATGGTGTCTGTGTTGGGGGTGAGTTTAAGTGCCCCACCCAAGTAGCCCAAAGATTTGCAGCATTTAACCAACAGTTGCAGGAGGTGCGGGAACCAACATCTCCCAATCTTGGGGACGGCTTACACCGATGCGAACCTCGTCCCCACAATAGTCCTGACATCGAAAATAGCTCGTGCTATACCTGCACAGCGCCCCGTCTGGTCGATATAACGTGTATTCAAAATTAGGCGCAACCCCATCCCTTTCTAAGACCGTTTTCAGCTTTTCGTACTCAGGGTTTAAGCGATCGTAATCGTCCTGATCTCTCCTCCACGACAGTCGATAGTTGTAGCCAGTAAACTGACTCGCGTTCCAATGAGCGCGAGTGGGCAACAACAGGTCATTCGTGTGATAGCAGATGTCTCTTCCTGCTGCGGGATTACCTGTGGAGACAGTTCTCCCCCGATCGTCACGGGTGACATTCGAGGTGATAATCACGATGTTTCCTTCGTGCCTTTGTTCGGTCAAAAACTCCAAGATTCGGAGATAGTCCGCACCAACTAGACTAAGCTGAGATTCGTTTTGCACTTTGACTTTCGCCTCTCTTTCTTCCTCGCTTACAGACATTCCCGCTGGCACTTGGTACGGGCGATCGCACCCTGGATAGTAGATCAACGAATCACTTTTATTAAACGTCACTGCCTGACTTGCGACCCACCGAAAGGCTTGTCTCAGCGCCTTAGCTGATTCAAAATGCGGCGCGTGGATACAGAAGCTATTTGCCGTAAATCCGATGTCACACCCTTTCAACAAGTTGTCCATTAGACTTCTCTCCATTGCGAACGACATACTCGAAAAACTCTGCGTCTGACATACCATTCAAGTTCTCAGTCGATTCTTGGCACCACCCACAGCCACGCTCAAAAGCCGCACAAGCCGATATCGCAGGTTCTTTTAATTCTGGGTAAGCCCGAATGAATGTTAGAAGACACTCATACCTATGTCTAGCCCCGGTAGCGAATCCAAACTGAAAGACGCGAATTACCAAGTCTTTTTGGTGGGTTGTCATGCTGTTGCCTCAACTCGGCGTGACTGACCTGGAGTCGAAATCGCAATCCTAACTGCGACTCCGCCATAGTCTTCAGCGTAATGGTAGGTCGTAACGTCTTCCCAGAGTCCGCCGTTGTTAGGTCGATCGATCAGATAGTTATATTCGGGAATGTAGTGATCAGTCGTGACTAAATCAATTAGCTGCTGATAGTAATTCACACGCCCTGGCAGTGTACCTCTCAGGCTTCTGAGCCATAACTGCTTCGCATCAGTCCCAACCCAATCGTCCATCGTCCATCCGCCAGCCCTCTCCTGGATCTGCAAGTCGTTAACCTTCAGAAACTTGTCAGTTCCCATTGACATGACAGTGACAATTTTGCCTTCCGCTCTTTGACCGCGAACAAAGTCCTCGATCGCTTCATACTTTGCGAAGGGTGATATACGTGCCGCGCCGTAGCTTTCAATCGTAGGTTGGGGTGATTCTTGACTCAATTCAGAATCTGATTGAGGAGAATTGTTAGCTTGGGATTGAAAATCGCGTCCCTCATTCTCATCAGGTTCTTGATCAGTTATTGCCATTCCCGCTGGCACCTGATAAGGCTTTACACAGCCAGGGAAATAGATTAGCGAATCTCTTCTGCCAAGCTTTTGAGCCTGAATTGCGACCCACTTGAAAGATTGCCTTAGTGCTTTAGCTGATTCAAAATGAGGCGCGTGGATGCAAAGGCTACTAGATGTAATTCCAATTTCACAATCGTCCAGCAGGCTCAGGGTGTCCATTAGATTTCTCTCCATTACAAGGGAAGGTTTTCTTTTTGATATCCATTAGCTCGTGCGCGTCACGGGAAAGGACAGTCGACAAAACGATGATCTCTTCCTCAGATGGTTTGCCTCCAGAACGAATGGCTTTAAGCCTCATCAGGGAGAGGTCAAGGTCTGACTCTAAAATGGTGTCCCATTCGTTCGTGACTATTTGTGAGATCGTTACTGACTGAGACTGGTCTAACTGATTTTTTGCCAGGGTTTCTAGACCAAGCAAAATTAACGTTCTAACCTTGCCAGCAAAGCTCAGTTGTTTCCATCCAGGGTCTGCGCGACCTGCCTCAATAGAGTCACGCAACCCCTTCAGGTCAATGCTGATTCTGTCCTGTTTTTTAGTCATCACATAAGCATAACGGTGATTTAAGAAGCTGCCTAGTCAGAATATAGATGATAAGTACTGATAAAAGTAGTGATAAACGGTTGACTATTTCGAGAATCTGTGTCTAGAATGCAATCAGTTGCAAATCGCTCGAAACCCTTGCAGTCAAAAGGTTTCAAGTAGTTTCAAGTAGTTTCAAGCAGTTTCCAAATGAAATCAGCCCTCCCTAAAGAATCGACATCGACAAATCAGCATCCCCACTTCAACCCTGAAGTTGCTGTTTGTGTGGACGTTGAGGTTGAGTTATTTCCCATCACCTGGGGACTCATTCACACCGCTTTGGGAACCAATTCAACCACTTGCAGGAAGTACGTTGCGGATGGGCTGGGCTGGATGCGGGGACGAGCGATCGACTCTGAGGAAGACCTGGAGTTGTTCGTAAAGGTCTATCTTTGGTGTCGCAAAGGCGCGAACGGTGGACGAGGCAATGCCTTTAGTCCACAAAGGTTCAAGGCACTGCTATTACAAGAAGACAATCTAGACAGGGAGTTAATGGCAAATGGCATCAGCGAAAACAGGGTTCAGAAACAGATACAGCAGATCAGAACTTTCTGTAGAAACCGGGGTTAGTGAACAAGCGATCGTAGACCTATTGGGCGACCAATCGGTTTACGCCAATGCTGACTACAACCGAGTCATGAAGGTTAAGGCTTTTGCTAAAGAGCAGAAAATCAGCTTTGTGAAAGCGACCCAGATGTACAAGCAGGCTGAAGCTGAGGAGGCTCACATTCCCAGTGCGAACGAGTCAGTTGCTTCAGATCAAGAGACCGAACCACCTTCGACAGATGGCGCGATCGCAGTTCTAGAAGCAACCATCGCGCCGCAAGTAGCAAGAGCGGGGGAACTGGTAGCAGCCCACAGCCAGTACATGGATGTGCTAGAAGACCGGACGATCGGGGCATTGACTGATCGAACAGACCTGTTCTTCGGCAACGTAGTTCGAGGCACCTACGTGAAGGGGGAAGAGCGGTCTCTGGAAATCTCTGGTGACTTAGATAAACTCGTTCGGAGGGCAGGTGCAGCCTTCGACCGATTTCAACCTGCTCCAAAGCCTCGGTTTACTCAAGTTAATCAGACCCAAAACCCGAAACTTGACGGCGGAACAGGCGCATCGGGATATCTTACTAGCTCATAAAGTCATCACCACTGCTGCGACGATCGCCGCCGCTCAAATGGTGCAAGAACGTCACTGCTCCTGTCACGCTCGTTCGCAACTTCCAGCCCATCAAACAATCACTGAGATGGCTATCAACCCCAGTCCTATGTCCACGCCGATTAAGTCCCAGGTTCCTCCTAAGCTAAAAACGTTTGCGATTAGTTTGGGCGTTGCCACCATAGTGTTGCTTGGAGTGAACGCTCTTGCGCCGACTCGGTTCAAACCGAATGGGTGGACGTGGATACTCACGCTCACCTCAACAGCGCTAGCGTCGGGCTATAGTCTCCTTCGCGAAGAGGGTGGTGCGAACGACGGTAGTAGGGACGTTGCGAACGAGAGTGCGAACGAACGAAATAGTTCACAGCTTCCCGTTCGCATCTCTCAGTCAGAGGGCGCACGACAGCAGGTTGAAGAAATCAAAGCGCGCTGCGCTCTGAGGTTTGCTCAAGAGGTGCTCCAGAGTCCCGATTCCCAAACCTTTTGGCAACGAGTTGAGACAGGCTCCGCGTTTATGGACAGTGTTCGCACTCTATCAGGAGATGCGAACACCAGTGCGAACCGAATAGATTACAGCACCGTTCAGAGCTATCAGGTTCCACAAACCGAACTTCAAATCGCAGCAGAAACGGCAAAACCCATAGCTCCACACCAAGCAAAACCTGTATTAGAAACACCCCATGAGAACAATCACAGTCGAAGTGCAGATCCCCAACCAGCAAGTGACGACACTGGCGCGGCCTCAGTCCTACAAGAAGTGCTTGACTCAGGTCGAGTATCTACCTACACAGGAATGGACAGAGATCTCTGGGAAGAAGAAAGCAAGTCAGAAGCGGAGGGGATCATCCAGCACGAGATTGAAGAAGAACTTGTTTAAGATCTTCGCCCTGCCGCTGGTGCTAGGAGGGCTGTTAGGCATGACCCATATTCCTGGGTTTGCGGCATTTGCGGTTGGTGCAGATGAGATGGCAGCCGTGAGTGCTTCTACTCCATCGGGCTAAAAAAGCAGGCAGGTGAAAAGATAAAAAGTGGACAAGGCAGCAGGAATGTGTTCAAGGGACTATTCAAAAAGATTAGGAGAACAATGGTCGCGATCAGACAACAAACGCCGCTCAGGTTAGTCCCGTTAGAAGAAGCAGACTTTCAAGAGAGCTTCCTATCGACGGGGGTTCCTAGCCTCGACCACATTCTGAAGGGAGGGTGGTCTCAGGGAAGGATTATCGAGATATTTGGGACAGAGGGCAGCGGGAAAACGACGCTTGCCATTCATGCCGCGATCGAGGCACAGAAAGCTGGTTTAGAAGTTGCTTACATAGACACAGAGCACAAGCTCAACGCAGAGTATGCCACTCAGTTGGGCATCAACTCCAAAACACTCCTAGTGAGCAGACCTGACTCTGGGGAAGATGCTTTAAACCTCGTGTGGCAATTGCTGAAGAAAGGGACGGGACTAATCATCGTAGACTCGATCGCCACACTTGCTACCCAGTCTGAACTAGACATGGAGGCAGGGGAGTATGCCTACAAACAGAATCAGATGCTCTCAGAAGCGCTGAAACGGTTTAGTACAAAGATGGGCAAAAAGTCCACCCTGATGTTAATCAATCAGCTGCGGGAGAAAGAGGGAGCTACCTATGGCAATCCAGAAGAGCCGACTGGGGGAATGGCAGTTGGATACGCTGCTTCCACTCGGGTGGAAGTTCGGCGATACGCCACATTGAAAAGAGGGCAGTTGGAGTACGGGGTGAGGGTCAAAGCTACGGTTAAGAAGAGCAACACGTCCAATCCCCATCAGGCAGCAGAGTTCGATCTGGTGTTTGGCAAGGGAGTCAACTACTGGGAAAACCTATTCGAGATAGCAGAGGAAGCGGGAATCATCACTCAATTCAAAAAGAAGTGGACAGTCGGGGAGTTCACCGGATCAAAACAGGAGGCACTCGCGTATTTGCAGTCTAATCCTGGAGTGGTCACAGAGCTAGAAGAAAAGCTGAAGTAAGGCTATTGGTGCATCGTTGGGGGAAAAGGGTGTGAAGATACAAGGTCCAACAATTGAAGGGTCGCCTCAAGAAGTGCTGCAAGTTGCCATGATCATGGCGGCTTGGAACAGCAAAGATTTAGGTGCGCTTTATCAATTCTTTAGTCAGGAAACGGGCGGCATTCCTCCATCCTTACAATCAGCAGAGAGAAGAATGCTCCTCCCAGCCGAGGACATCGCTGACAGGTCTGGCGAAGAACTAGACAGGGCATCAGTAAATGCCAGAATCGAAGCGGCGATCGCTGAAGCTACATCAGGTTTCAGTTCCCTCACAGCCCCAGCTAGGACTGTCATTGAGTTACCCCAAGTTAGTTCATCGACTCCTTCCCCTGTCTTAACCCAATCTATTCCCCAATCTATTCCCCAAGTAACGACACCCTCAGCTTTGACCCAATTTGACGGATCTTGGGTGGAAACCGTGATGAATGGAGTCAGGCAATCTGCTCTAACTACACAAACATCCCCAGTTCGTGTCAATTCGCCAAAGCGAAAGCAGATCCCAGGACATACTCTAATCGCGATCGTAGGGGTTGGCTGTTTGGCTGTAGTTACGATACTGCACCTAGTGGCTCCAGACTTTAAGCTACAGCCAGAAGTTACAAGCACCACCGTTGAAGGTGCTCCAGCACCAACAACCGTCGAAACAGCGCCCGCAACCGCCAAAACATCACCAACTTCTAGTCAGGGAACAGAGCTTCCTTCACCCCCTCCACCTATTAACGTGGGCAAGACGAAGATCAAAGATGTGAAGGTTCTCAAAGTACCTAAACTACCAAGTTTCCCAGCAATCCCCAGACCAAAGAAATGAACAACTCAGAAGACTCCAAACGACCTTCCATGCAAGATTTGCTGAACGGACTGAATATTGCTATAGATACCGTAAGAGGTCTCGATGACACACCACCTATGAGAAATGCAGTGGCGGAACAACCCTCAGAAAATCAGCCGAATCAGACGGTTCGGGAGACTCAGACAATCGAGGTTAGCAACGTTCAGGAGGTGATGGATTATTTAGATCGAGCGCCTAATTCAGAGAAGTTTCAGGTGTGGAAACGTCTTCAATCCGATTTGGGATTCGATGTTCAGGATGTTCCTCCGACAGCAATCTTGGAACGGGCGGGGCTTGTCAGTTTAGGAGTCGTGGCGGCGTTGAGCGCTGCAAAGTGGTTAGCGCCGGGGATAATCGTGTTTGCCCTCCCTGTAAAGGGTCTGATGGTGGCAACCCTCCTAGTCTTAGGAGTGCCTGCCATACTGTTCAGGAATAACCCGTCGAAAACGCAGTTCTTGTTACTTTGCGCCCTCGGCTTCCTATTTGCTGTCGTACTAGGCTGAACAAGTCACTGAAGTCTTATGCAGATCGTTCAAACCACAACCCCTCAAATCATCTCACAGGGATCAGCAGAGATCTTAGAATGCCTGATGCGGTGCACCCAGATGGAAAATGGGCAAGCAGTAGCTACCCAGTTCATCACAAACGGTCTTGAGAGTAAAAGATATACGGGTGATGATGTTTTTGCAGCATCCGCTATTTTCAACAAATACTTAGAGAAGCAGAGGGCAGAGGCACCGAGTCGTCCTCAGTTAGAGGCAGGGACGCAAACACAGATCGACTATAAACCAGCATCTGCGACGAGAGAGCAGAGTGCTCGTCCTCTGGAATTGCCGCTCGAAGAACGTGCTCCTGTTCCTCTAGAACCTCCTATCACAGTACCTACCACTACTGTGCAAGTCCCTCAGACCGACGAAAAGAAACTAAAAATAGATGCGCTTGCAGACCTAATACTGAACGTCTGCAAGGAGTTTAGTGTCAACGTTAGCTATAAGGGCGGCTCTAGTAAAGGGGCACGCCACTACCAATTGCGGTTTAGCACAGGTTACGGGGTGCGGGGCACACAGTTCTCCAACCTTCGGTCAGAGTTCATCAGCAAAGGAGTGGACGAAAACACAGGTTTGATGATCCCTGAAGTGGGCGTGACGATCCGAGAGCGCAGCGGATACATGGAGTTGATGATTCCTAAAGATACCTGGGAAGTCTGCCCGATCGAGCGATACATTAAAGCAGTGAAACGCAGTCCTGCGGAAACTATTAAAGGAGTGGTTGGAATAGACCTGGACGGAAAAGTACCCGTACTTGATATAGACGGGGTACTCATTAGCGGCATTCGCAGAGGCGGAAAGTCTACAGCAATGAGGACACTACTGACATCGCTGATGAAGTGGTATCACCCCAATCATCTTAAGGTTCTATTGATCGACACAGATGGTCTTAACTTGCCCAAGTTTAAAGATGCGCCACATCTGTATGCCGAAGTGATAACCACAAGTGAAGAGGCTCTAGATGCACTTCACTATCTACTGAACGTCGAGATGAAGCAGAGGAGAGAGACGTTCAGTCGGTATCCCGACCTCGATGATATCTGCGAATACAACCAAATGTTTCCCAACAACCCGATTCCTTGGATTGCTGTAGCAATTGAGGAACTAGCGATGTTGTCTGATCTGACCGAGAAGCAGGTCTACAAAGATCTCGAACCACTTCTAGGACAGTCTGGGAAGTATGGGATCGTATTCATCCTGGGGACTCAGAGACCTGACAAAGATGTCATATCTCAAATTGTTAAAGCCAATCTGGATTTAAGGATTGCCTTAAAAGTATCCAGTCCAGAAAACAGCAAGATTGCGCTAGATGTCGAAAAAAGGTACGTTGACGCGAGCCAGTTGAGCCTTAAAGGAGATATGTGGGTAAAGGTCGAGGGGCAACTGCATCGAATGCAGGGTCTTCTGACATCTAAAAGCTACCTAAAAGAATTTATAGAAGAGATAGTCGTTCGGTACGGGGACTGCAAATCGTCTCGAATAAAGTTTCCTCATCGGCAGACCTTCCCTGCTGAAAGGAAAAAAAAATCAGCCTGAATTTACAGAACCTGAATTTACAGAAACAGTTACCTCACCACACCAGGAGTTGCATGATCAAGAGTTTCAGCTTTACCAGAGAATCATCAGCGTTGAACAAGCAGTTACGTCAGAACGACAGCTCTTAATCCAGGTATTCGGACATCTGCACACAAAGCCCGCCGATGCCAATGGCGGCAGGAACAGGGTTCGATATCAGGAGCTTATCAAAAGGTTGAAGAGGAAGTTTGGAGAGGGGTAGATGAAATGAAACGTCGAGAAGTATTAACGTGGGCAGGCATTGGGGTAGGGATTGCGATCGTCAATCGACTGCCGCTACTCGTCAAGGGACGGGGAGATTTGGATTACTTGGGTGAGTTTGCTAAAAAGCTTACCCAACCCGTAATTGGCGCGGCTGCTCAAGCGGCAACCACTGACCAAGCTCAAAGCGCAGAACAGACGATTGCGATCGCCATGCTCAGAACGATACCCAGCGCCGAAGGAACCTGGTATCCCGGCAAACAGACCTGCAAAGATGGCGTGTGGACTAGAGGCAGTCTGTGTGATTCCTATCGCATCATCTTCACCTACCAGGAGTTTGAGTCGTTCAAGGATCATCCACGACTCCTGTGTGGCACCTGTCCATTGTGCAGCGATGCAGCCGGGAGCTTTCAGTGGCTCTCCACCCACTACGACAACCTTGTTAAAGCGAATCGAAACCGCTTTGATTGGGATGCTAATGAGTACTTCAGCCCGACGAACCAGGATGTAGCGACCCTGTTTCGCATTGGAGCAGAAGGAGCTTATTGGCTGTTGATTGATGGCACTAGTGTAGACGAGCAGGGTATCCATGTCAGTAAAAGTGCCTTCGAGAAATGGTGCTGGACGATTGCACCGACCTGGGCTGGAATGCCTCAGTTCTGGACTGATACTAAGGGCTATCACAAGCAGGGATGTAAACCTATGCCCTGGCTGTGGAAAGTGTTCAATCAACAGATCGGGATGGCATGATTCTTAAGCACAAACTCCTATTCTTCTTGCTTTGGGCGATCCTGTGGAGCACAGCCGCCTTTCTAGGGGCGTTCGGCTTTTTACTAGGCTGGAGGTTTGGAATGGGTCTATTGCTCTGGAGTTCGCTAGGAGGAGGAGTTGTCATAGGGACGGTGATGGTGTTTAAGTTTCACTCGCCAATTCAATCGTCTTGGCACTTTCTGACGCATCGCTCTGTGTGGCGTAGGAAAGCACCCGGTTTAGCAAAGCGGCTAACCCCAAAACAGTGGGAAGCGAAGATACTGCTAGAAGAAACCATCGAAGCCATCACGAACATGATAATTGAGCGCACCGAGCAGGCAGTAGAAGACGGGATTTGCGATCACTGTGGCTCTGAACACAGGCTGTTGACAGAGTATCCCTTTGACCCACAGATGCATCGAGCGGGATGCGATCTGCCTGGTTATCGAGCATCCGTCGCCCCAGTTACGCTCTGCCCTTTAAACGAACTGGAGCAAGATGAAGAGGTGTTTTTGCACCGTCTCAACGATGACGATCGGCAGTATTTAGTCAATTACGTCACTCGGTTAGCACAGGAGTTTGACGCAGAGAATGTAAGTGAACTCTACTGCGAAATTGCTCGTGAATATCAGCGAATCGTTGCGGTAAGAACGATGCGTTTCGCATTAAAAGAGATAGGGAAAAGGATTATCAAAGAGATTCAGGAATACAAGCCTGAATTAAAGGTCAGTGAACAGGTAAATTGAGGGCAGAAAATCATGCAAATTCCAGAAGTTCCATCAGTCACCTTTCGACCAGTTGTGCCCAAGCGAGAGGGCGTTCCGTTGATTGGGCTATCGAAGCTAGAAGCAATGGTGTTAGAAGCGATCGTCATGTTTCCAATTCTGAACAAGCGTCTGGTGACAGGTCGAGAGCTACAAAGCCTATTTCCTACCATGTCCTTGCCAGGCTTGAGAAAGCTAGAGAAGAAAGGTGGAACTGTGATCAGTCGAGAAGGCTTCCTTTCAGTCTCGCCAATAATCAAGTTTGAAATCTGTTTCCAGACCCCAGTGACCAAAAAGACGACTCCAGTAAACGCCTGTGCTGTTTGACCCAATGGCATCCACAAGCCAAGGAACGAGTTAATAAAGTTCGGCGAGAAAGTGCAATAAAGTTCAGTTGGTTTGCAAACAAATGGAGAGATTAATGCCAGAAACAAACCTGATGGGGCAACCCACCGTTATCTAGTGTGAATGGGCAACTGACACCTTGGAATGGATTTCCAATCATCCCCCTAAATACAAGATCGGGGATTTCGTTTGGGTGCCTCACGCGAATGTGCAATCGGCGTGGGCTGGTGGAAAGTTAGCGTTCTTGGCGACTCAGTACTTTGCGATAGTGGTCGGGATGACTTGTGAACACGGAAATTACGACCCAAGTGCCGATGAGATGTTTAGAGGATGGGAATACGCTGTCACTCCCCTGGTCGAATATGCAGATGGAACCGAGGCAGAAGAGTTCTTCATTGTGGAAGCCCAGATCCTTGGTCAAGTAGATATTGGTGGAGAACAGCCCAATGACCAACCAACCTCTTAAAGTCATGTCACAGTGCTGTCAAGAGTGTCTGTTCACAGATAATCGACTTGTGGTGCCCGTGATTGCAGACGGTATTGTTCAGAGGTGTTTAGATAGCGATAGCTACTTCGTGTGTCATCGCTCCAGCCGTGAAGAAGGTAACGAAGAGTCCATCTGCTGCAAAGGGTTCTTCGACAATCATAAGAGAGATGTGCTGGCAATCAGATTAGCCCTAATGCTGCAATCACAGGGCGTTGAGGCAATACAAACGGTTGATCCAGCTAGCTGTCAACCACCGCAATTTATCCAGCAGATTTGCCGGGAAAGGCGTCATGAACCCGATGTCTAAAGGCAGAGGCTTGTAGACTGCCCGACTCCTCGAGCGGCGAGAAGTGCAAACCGTTACCTATCTTGTTCAACATCCCCCATCTGCTTAGGCGAGATGGGGGAGTGCAGGGAGTAAGCCGTGCGCCTCAAGAGTTGAATAGACCATTGGGCGTTGCTACGACATACACTGCCAAACACTTCTCTCGTTTGGATTAGCTGTAAGACCGTTTACTCGGTCGGGCGTAATGGCAAGACATTTGTAGCAGCGTGGTTTAAGAGACGTTAAGTTTTGGGATTATCTCCTATATGCAACGAATTTCAGTTCTCAACCCAGACGACACACCCGCGATGCCCACCAAGCTTGACCGTGCCCAGCAATGGGTCGTATCGGGCAAAGCTAAATGGGTCAAAACCGACCTGCGGATAAAGGCGGTTCAGCTCCTTGCTGAACCGTCAGGACGCAAAACTCAGCCCATCTGCCTAGGGATCGACCCAGGCAAAAAATATAGCGGTGTCGGTTTGGTGTCAGCCAAAGCCACTTTGTTTATGGCTCATCTTGTTCTGCCCTTTGAGCTTGTCAAAGAGCGGATGGAGAATCGCAAACTAATGCGACGTGGACGCAGAGGAAGACGAATTAATCGCAAGATTGCATTCAAGCTCCGCGCTCATCGTCAATGCCGCTTTAACAATCGGCGGGGAAACAGACTTCCGCCGAGTATCCGTTCAAATAGACAACTCGAATTAAGAACAGTTGCAGAACTCTGCAAACTGTTTCCAGTCAGCCAGATTGTCTACGAATACATTGAGGCAAAAGGCAGCAAATCTTTTTCGCCTGTGATGGTGGGTCAGCGCGTCATGCTAACCTGGCTGGCTCAGTTTGCTCCAGTGTCTACGCTCTATGGGTGGCAAACTTCTCAAATCCGCACTCAACTGGGGCTAGAAAAGCAGAAACACTCAAAAGGTGATGCAATTCCAGCCACCCATGCTGTAGACGGGGTTGCACTAGCAGCAAGTCACTTTATCCAGTACGAATCATTCCACTCCCATCGAGAAAGAGGGCATCACTGGGCAGGTGAAGTGCAGCTGACTTCTGCGCCGTTTGTGGTGATGCGTCGTCCTCCGATTTCGCGTCGCCAACTTCACCTGATGGTTCCGGCTAAAGGTGGAGAACGTCGCAAGTATGGCGGCACCACCACGCGGCACGGAGTCCGCAAGGGTGATCTCGTCAGAGCAGAGATGGCAGGGCGAGTTTCGATTGGCTGGGTGAGTGGTGACACCGCCAAGCAAATCAGCGTTTCTGATTTCGATTGGAAGAGAATTGGACAGTTCACCGCGTCCAAAGTTCAGTTGATCCGACGCGCCACGGGTCTACTGGTTACGTGTCCCCAGAGATTGTCGGTCTACGCGGCATCGAGCCGCTAGAACAACGCTCTTATCCCTCCTCCACTTGCTGCGCGAAGTGGAGGTGTCCCAGAGGAATTTATGAAAAGCAAACCTCCAATGATGTACGTCTACAACGAAAAGGAACGCTCTTGGAGACTTAGATGCTCGTGGTTAAACGGCATGAGTTACGGTCTTCTCATCGGTGGATTAATCGCCTACACTCCAGTGCCAGAACCAGTAAAACAGTGGCTACCCTACATGATTGCGATGGGTGGATTTGTCAGCTTTAGTGGCTCCCTGGCGTGTCGGCTCAAGATGAAAGCGGTGACCGCCATCCAAGACTAGAAACAATAGTGGGAATAGGAACAGTAGACATGCAGAAGTGGGCTGAAGCAGAGGCAGAAACAGAGCCTAGAGTTGAAGAATTGACTGGTAAACCAGACTTTGAAAAGTGCGCGAAGGCGATCGGCAAAGGGCTAGATGCCCTGAGCATCGACCACGTTATTCAGTTCGAGGGAGAGGAACTAACCTGCCAAGTTGCACTAGAAACGCAGCCCAGTTTGAGGCTGGTTTTCGTCAACAAACAGAAGTTGTGCTGCCCCTTTTACTATCGAATTGACGAATTAGACGAGGAAGGTGACTGGAAAGAAAATGAATCTGAATGCGATATCTATGAGCTTGCAGTCTGGTTCGTGGGAGTCATTGTCCAGAAGAAAATGAGCAAAGTGATGGATGAGTTGTACGAGGAAATAGAGGAAAAGGAAGAGGAATGAAAACACTTGCTCAACGATATCCCAGGCAGTGCTGGATGTGTTTGGTGATGACCACGACGGGGGTCTTGGTTTGCCTAGCAGACCAAATGCACCCAGATAAAGCACTTGATTTCGTAGGAACCCTATTGATGTCAGGAGGGCTGCTGTACAGCATTGGGGGATTGGTCATTATTGAACGGGGGAAATTATGAAAGAACGCAAAGTTTATGTTGTGAATCATCCTTATCCTGGTTGCACCTGGTGGATGTCCGCGCAGTTCTCTGACCGTCAAGCTGCCATTGACAAGCGAAACGAAATCATAGCAGACGGCAGACCTGTAAAGGTTGTCGTAGTGCCTGTAACAGAATAGCCACCTATCAATAGTCAGAGCAACTACAAAGCGCCCAACCAGCGAGATCACACATGACAGAGCCACAAGAACCGTTCAATCAACCAGCGAACAGCACCACTGCGGGGAACCCGAACCGCGACGGTGCAGGGAACTTGTGCGTCGAGATGGGACGAAAGCACCTGCTCGAAATCAGCTCATGCAAACAGTGCCCTTATGCCTACGGGGGCATTCACAAAGGTCTGACCAATGGCGAGTTCTATTGTCTCCAAGTCTATGACGATCTCCCCAATTTTCAGGGCAGTTGTCGCAGTCTAGGAACCCAGTACACCTACGGACCCACGCCTGGTGGCAATTCACCACAGGAGGGGGTGTGAGGTCAAAAGCATCAGAGTTGGGTAGAAGGGTCTGAGCAGTAAAAGATCAGGAAGTAAATGGGATGCCAAAAGCAGTAAACACCGTCGCCATGTCAAGTTCATCAAGATCACTGAAGAAGCTTAACGAGTTTATCAAGCACTTCAATTGGCGTAGTGTCAAGCAAGATGCGTCCGGACGCTCTTATCAAACGGGCAGCATTGAAGATTGGGTGGAGGTCGATAACCTTTTGCCGAAAGGATTCAGCTATGTCGAGGGTTGGGCTAGTGCGTACCGCGCCGTGTGGATATCAGACCAACATCTGAGTGTAGTCACGTTCTGCGAGGAGGACTTATCCGTCTTAGTCTATTCAACCGTTGAAGGCTACCAAAAGACGGTGCAGGATTGCCACCACTGTTATGTCGTGCAAGGGAATGGCAATAGCGTGTTGGATGAAAAGTTGAACATTGCCACAGCAGCGATCGCCCAATTAGATGATGAGTGGAAGAAGCTAAAGCTCCGCAAAGAAATCACAGGTGAGGTGATAGCAACAAGTTTTGACGACACTGAACTCTGGAATGTCGCCTCCGCTTATCTGAAGCAGAACCCCCATGCAGCCGTCAGCATTCACTCTTTAAGGTCGAGTATTGGGTTCGGCGCAAGGACCTTTGAAATAGCTCAAAAAGAGTGGGAACAGAATAAAAGTTAGACGAAATCAGTGTAGTTAGATAGACAAAAAAGGAGAATTGACGTGAATTTAACAGTTGAACTTGATGAAGTCCGCACTCAGCTATTTAAGCAAGCAGTCGAAGATGTTTTAGGTTCTGACACATTCCACGCAGATTGTATTGGCAGTTGGGCTGAGGGACTAGCTCACAGACCTGATGCCAATGGGCGATTACATTGGCTAGTTAAACAAGAGGGCGCAGATGATGCAGACGAAGAAGGGTTGATAGAGCGGTTTCGAGCAGACGATGAGCCTTTGGGTGACTTGCCAGAGGGCTACTATCACTTGCGTTACAGAGAAGCCAGGTTAATTGTGTCTGAGGGACTTCTCAGACATGGCACAGACTTCCTAGATGGCACGACTGACTTACATGACCTTGGTAGTGTGGTTCGACAGATTCTATTAGGTGAGTCAGCCTAGGGCTTTCTGATGGCATTATTAGGGGTACGTTATTGACTCTAAACACTATGCTGACTCTCACCATCACCATCACAGGCAATACGATCGCTGACCTAGAGATGGGAATCCAGGAAGTCACAGAATGCATTGCGCAAGGACTGACCTCGACTCACGATTCGACTGACAATGGCACAACTCAGTTTGAGATAGAAGGAGAAGCAGAGCCAGATGAAGGCATTGGGCAGACAGAGTTGGAATTGAGATGAGTAAACAAACAGGAGACAGGCGATGCCCGATCTAAAAACCAGATTAAACGCCGCCAAGCAAAAGTTGCAGGCTATCCAGCAAGCTCAAGAAACTGAAAAGCAGGAAGCTGAACAAGCAAAGTTCGAGCAGGTTCTTGTCGAGCTTAAAGGTGCGATCGACAAGATCATTCCACTGGACCTACAGACTGAGTTAGGGATGACGCTCAAGGTTGTGAACGTAGGGCAGGAAAACAGCCCCATCTACCAGGGGCGGGCAACCTTTCCCTTAGCTGACTACAAGGGTGGAACATGGCACGGGTTTCTGTCCCTCGATCGGGGCGCATTTAAGCTGTGTTTGCCCAATCCGGCAAACCCCCACAAAGACTTGCACTACTGGAAAACGCTGCATTTGCCGTCAGGACTGGAATGGGATGATTACCTGCTGATTGCCATTGATGCATGGAATCAGGACTCTGCTGAGATGAAGGTCAAGAAGGAGCAAGAACGTCTGGCTAAAGAACAGCGGGACGCAGAGATTCAGGCAAAGCAGGTGGCGCGCAAACAGGAGCTTAAGGTAAAGGATCGGCGAGATGCGCTAGAAGTAGCCATTCACAACCGCATCTTGGAGGAGGCGAAGAGTCAGATTACAGTGCTGGCTCAGTGGAAGGTTGAACCCGTGACCCTCTACCGCTGGGAGTGGTGCACCGGGGCTTGCATGGGTGAAGAAGTCTGCTGTGAGTATGCGACGCACTACTCGTTGAGCGACGAGATTGACCCCGATGGCTGGCTGCAACTGCTAGATCGCGAACCCGTTAAACTGATTGCAGATGTGCATAAGCTCACATCTTGCACCAGTCTCAATAAGCTGAGGATAGGGACTGGATGATAATCTCAAACCCTTGCTCATCCACCAGGTCTCGGTGCTTGTGAATCTGACGAAGTAGCTTAATCCAGGCAACGTGCGG
>Ga0209512_1001297_pt1 | contig 31559 bp, 26 predicted proteins | sample frozenSSSSmetaG_FD_184142 | JGI IMG/M metagenome (GOLD analysis project Ga0209512, IMG submission 184142) | Glacier valley bacterial and archeal communities from Borup Fiord, Nunavut, Canada, to study Microbial Dark Matter (Phase II) -... | ecosystem: Environmental > Aquatic > Freshwater > Ice >...
AAATTTTCACATTCAACTGAATCGCCTTATCTCTTATTTGAGCATTAGCGTAATAACTGGTAACTAAAGTGGTATTTTTTATTCCGCTCTCTTCAATAATCTGCAATCCATTTTTAGCCTGGCGCAGCAATTCATAATCGCTTAAAAACACGACGCGATTTTTATCCTTTGGATTTAGCGCGCTGAAAAAATATAACGCTTCCTGTCCTTGTTTGAAGTGATTCACATTTAAGGTTGGATATAACCTCAAATACAGTGCGAAACGTGTATCCCAGGCACCGTGAATGGATTCTTCATCATCCAGTATGACAACGATACTGTTGAGCATCAGATGAATTGTCTGTGCAATCCAGCTTGTTGCGTCTATTCGTGGAAAAGTAAGTTGGATTGTCGTTCCTTCGCCCGGCGTCGAGTTCACTATCATTGTTCCCTGGTTAGTATCCAGGGTATCCCAAACCTGTTGCAGACCTAAACCATGTCCGTGCTCTTTACCTTGGGTGAAACTTTGGCGATTCAACATGTTTTCTATCATGCCAGATAACATACCTTTGCCATTGTCGTGGATTTCCAGCACAACGAAATCTTCATCGGCTGTTAACTTAATCATCACGATGTCATGTCCTTTGTTTGCTAACGCATCGACGGCATTGTTAATTAAGTTAGACAGAGAACGCCTGAATTGACTTGCCTGCATTTGAGCAAAAGCAAATTGCGCATCGTTAGCGATTTCTGTTTCGAACCTGACCGCATGATTACTATATTGAACTTTTTTCTCACTCAATAATTGAATGATCAAATCCGAAATTAACAGTGGCTGACGTGGTTCAATGTCTGAAGTCGCCCGTTGCTCTTCATTTCTGTAAGTGCTCAACAAATTATTAGCGATATCTAAAATACTTTCGACCGCTCTTTTGATGACTGTGCGTTTGCTTTCTTTCAGTTCATCACAAGCGTGCATCATCATATTGAGTGCGGATAAGGGAGAGCTGATATCGTGGGCAACAGTGTGTGCCAAGGCAATGAGCTTTTTTTGATGTTCAATTTTTTGGGCTTGATTTTTTAACTCTAAACGTTCTTTTTCTTTTTTGTCTGTGATGTCAATTGACGTGCCAATGATGCCTATAATATTTCCATCGTCATCACGCCATGGAGTCCTGACTGAAGTGTAATATTTGGTTTGCCCAGTACGAATATTTACAACTTTTTCCTCAAATTCAACTGTTTTTCCCGACTCAATTACTTTTCTATTATTCTCATTTAAAATTTTTGCTATGTGTGCGGGATAATATTCTTCATGACTTTTTCCAACAATTTTATCGCGCACTTCTAAACCGCCAAGTGTCAGGCACGTTATATCGTTTAACCCCAAATTCACACCATTAGTATCCAACCAGTAAAGTGGTACTGGTATAGAATTGGCGATATTTTCTAACTCATCAATTATTTGCTTTCTACTTCTTTTTTGGGTTTCGCTATTCATCCAGATAGTCTCCTATGTAACTGAAAAGTATTAAATTATGCAAAGCAATATTCCTATGCCTGAAAAACGAATCCATTCGCGCATTTTACAACTACCCCATTCTTTAAACTTGCCATTAAAGTCTTTAATGCCTCCATTACAAGTAATGGTAAGGAGTCTGACTGTTGCAAATTCATACCCTGTGATTCTTGCTTCGCATAGCAGGGTTGTACTCAGGGCCAGAGCATCAAATAGTTGGTTACTTTCACTAAAAATTTAAATCTTTTTGAGACCCAATACTTCAGCAAGATACTCATGATTCCATGATGCGATTTTTCTTTTTTTCGGTAAGCTGTCTTTGCGCGAAGAATCAGCTCGAAACAAATTCATGGCGGCACGACGTAAGAACGAGAAATTTTGTGCTGCATTACACAAACCAATCAGGCTTGCATCTTCATTTTCCTTCACTGGTCGATGCTTGGCGTGATCGCCTTACCCACCGCAGCGTAACAGGGTCATCACTTACCCACTTGAACTCGTGTTTGACACAAGTGTCTTTAACTCCCGATCAGGCGAAACTGCACCTTTGTACAAAGGGCTGCATGGTGTTTCAGACAACCAGATCGACAGTGCCAGTAAATCTTTCGTTTCAATGTACTCGCGGTCGCCTTCCGCCTGATACATAAACTGATTCATGATCCCAAGCACGCTCCGGTTTGAGGTCTTGGCATACTGGACTTCATTCATGTGAAGAAGCTCATGATTGATGAATGCTCGGGGTACACCATGAGCGGCCAAAACGCTCGCAAGATGGTTGGGAAATCGAGTCGCTAAATCTGTGGCTGGAGCCAATGGCATAAGCACGGGCAAAAGAGTTTTCTCATTGACCAGCAGAGCAACTTGCGGCTTCCAGAACAAGGCTGTGGCGTACCAGTTGCCAAGGAAAGTGCTTGATATCCCATTGGGCGCGATGGTCGATGGCTTGACGCGGTCAAGCAATTTTTTAGTGCAATGAATGACGCAACTCATATCCTGGCCTCAAACCAAATCACATGCGTCAGAGAGAGCCAAGCTTTATTGGTGTTAGTCGACCTGATTTTCATGATGTTTTCGTTTACCCATATTTTACGTGCGCCAGTGATAGAGGCAAGAAATTACGCTACCCAAGAAGTTTGCCTGGTTTGGTATTTGCTTCCCTCATATAAAGCCTTTCTTAAAAATATGCTGTGCTATTTAACGCAACTCAGCTAATTTTCAATAACAATCTACACATGTTGAGAAAAGATTTGAAATTTTTGTCCCGTACAGAGGAAAAAAATTAAAAATAAATTAAAAAATAATATTGCAACGTGAAATTATTTATACTAATATCCGCTTCGGCGGTAAACGCACGCCCAGAAAAAAGAAAGCCCACTAAATCGGTGGGCTTTTTTTATGGGAAAAATAAATGGCAACACGTTCAAAATCAGTTTGCCGCCTGGCCGGATGTGGCGTATTGATTGATGTTGACGGTTACTGCACAAAATATTGTCATCAATTTTTAAAAAAGGGAAGTGGAAATAAGTATCGCGTTAATGAAATCAGCTTGGAAGTCGCTCCTACCCCATGGTCGCAAAATGGTGCTATTGGCATTATGCGATAACGCCAATGACAGGGACGAATGTGATCCGTCGGTATCTATGCTGGCGGATCAATGTAGCATGGGTGAGAGAACGGTGCTGCAGCATATTAGGGATCTGGAAACAGGTGGTATTGTATGTCGTGCTATGCGTAATGGAAGAAGTACGGTTTATTACATCAACCACCGTAAAATCTGCCCCCCTCAGATTTCGCGCCCATAACCGTCAATGAACCATCAATTGATTTCAGGAAATGAAAGATTGAATTAGATACATCATCGATATTGGATCAGGCAAGGTAGTCAGTTTCAATTCAATGGGTTGAAAAGCAGTTTTCATAATGTAGGCGTCCTACGACAAACGAAAAGCTAAGCTCACTAAATCGGTGGGCTTTTTTATGAGTAAAACAGATGGCTACACGTTCAAAGAGAGCTTTTGCAGTTCACATCACAAAAGCATGAAGTAAGCAGAAAAATCCGCAGCGAAAAGGCAGTGATGGATGATCAAGGGGGCGGGTTGAAAGTTCAACGCCTTTTTGAAAAAGACCGCCGGTTTCGTCTAATTTCGCGTGCGTGTATTTTTCGGGATGGGGGGGTGTCAAAACCAGCCCTTCAATCCAACAGGTATTACAAAAAACAAAATAACATCAACAAGAGCATAGCGAGCCGTTTTACCGGGCTGTTAAACGCGGAGAACGTGCTTTAGTCATCGCTTTTTCGGCTCTTTGAGCAATCCCGAAAAATAAGTTCAGTAAGGATAAAGTGCGGAAACCCGCACGTGACTATGCAAACAATAGCTGTGCGTGATATGCCTTTTGAGCATGTTAGAAAGAATGCCATGACGCCAGAGTTTTACTATAGGCAAGGAAAACGGATGAACGGGTTGTTATAACGCATAACAACCCGCTGGTGCATGCATTTTATTTTGTTATTTGGCACCATGCTCACATGATGGCGAATAGTAATGAACCAAAGTGTAGCCATCTAATATTGTTACTTTAAATCTTTTAGGGAGCTTATCCATGCAACAGCAATTTATCCGTTTTCCAAGTGTACAAAAAATGGTTGGCCTTGGTAGAACCACTATTTACGAAAGAATTAAAACAGGCACGTTTCCACGCCAGATCAAGTTAGGTCGTGCATCGGTTTGGGTCGAATCAGAAATTCAGGAATGGATACTCAGGCAGATTAAACGGTGTCGACACTCTGTTGCACACCAGTAATTTTGGATCGTTTTCGATTCGTTTTTTATTAACCTGCCCCTTAGAGTCAACTATGCGCGTTATCAGCCTTCCCTGCCCGCACTTTCATCACACGGTTAAAGCAGCCAAGAGTCGCACTATGTCAGCCATGATGAAAGAAATTACTGTGTGTGCCAGAACGCGGAATGTGGTCATGTATTTGTTGCTTCACTGGAAGTACTGCGCACCTTGTCACTGTCTGCCATGCCGAATCCGGAAATTGTCATCACGATTTCACAACATGTACGTCAATCTGCTGCCAGTCAGTTGACTCGCTGAATAACTAAGAAACTGATCAGAAGCCAAAAATGATTCGCCAGCCTATTCCTCCGTAATCCCACCGTCAGTTTCCACCAATAAGTAGTCCCCGTTAATAAACATGCCTTAACAAGGCGTGACGGTTTTTTACACCTTAAAAAAAGCAAACTATGAATCCTTCTCTACAAAACGATATTCTTAACCGCCTTTCTGAGTTCAATTTCAAACACGAAAAAGGCGGCTACCTGCGCAGCGGGACCTGTCCGCAATGTCAGAAAAAAGAGCTGTACATCAATGCAACGCATCCGTGGGTGCTGCGCTGTGGACGTCTGAACAATTGCGGCTATGAAGGTCATGTTAAACAAATTTATCCTGATTTGTTTAATGACTGGAGTAAACGCTATGCGACATTAACGCCTCAAAATCCTGACGCTGTGGCAGATGCCTATTTGCAGCACGGGCGTGGATTTGATTTGTCAATCATTCATGGCACATATAAACAAGAAAGCTACTTCGAAAATAAGTAGTGCCACAGTACGTTTTAGCGTTGGTTCGGGATATTGGGAACGACTGATTGATAATCCAGAGCGATTCGGAAAAAAGAAAGCACGTTTCGGTTACGAATCCGGCTATCAGGGATTGTGGTGGATGTCGCCTTCTACTATCGCCAAATTACCAACCATTAAAGAACTCTGGTTAGTTGAAGGCATTTTTGATGCAATTGCGCTGGAGCATCATGGTATCGCCGCTGCGGCACTGATGAGTTGCAATAACTATCCCGGCCACGCTCTACAACAACTCAAAGAATCGTCCAGCACGAAATACCGGTTAGTTTGGGCATTAGACAGCGATAGTGCCGGACAACGGTTCATCAAAAAGCACATTGTGCGTGCCAGAGAAGATGGATGGCATTGCGATGCAGCACAAATTCCCCGGCAGGGAAAAGTGAAGCTTGATTGGAATGACCTGCACCAACGCGACAGATTATCGGCAACTGATATTGCCAGTTATCGTTATCGCGGTGCTTTACTCATTGCCAAAAATGCGAGCGAAAAAGCATTACTGATCTACAGCAAGGAAAACAAACTGGAATTTGATTTTGAGTTCAAGAATCGTTTGTTTTGGTTTGATCTTAGCCTTGCTGAATACAACAAACAGATGGAGCAGCTTGACAAAGAAGATGGCGGAACATTAAGTGAAGAAACCAAACGCGAAAAGGCTCTCTACGCCAGTCATAACATCCGTCCCATCGCCAATTGCCATCCCACGGCCTTGTATTACCAGAAGAACGATTTAACCGATGAGGCGTGATATTACTTCCGGGTCGATTTTCCACACGACGGAGCGTCCGTAAAAAATACGTTCACCAGTACACAAATAGCCTCTGCCTCCGAATTTAAAAAACGCTTATTAGGCATTGCTCCTGGTGCGATGTATTCGGGGACGAGTGCGATGCTCGACAGAATGATGGAGCGTGATTTATTTCATATCAAACGCGTAGAGACTATTGACTACATTGGCTACAGCAAGGAACACGGTTGCTATATTTTTGATGGCCTGGCAATGAAAGACGGCGTGTTGTATGAAATAAACGGAGAAGATTTTTATGACCTTGGCCGCACCTCCATTAAGTCCCTCAATAAGTCCGTTTCTCTCACCATCCATAAAGATCCTGATAGTTACACCACAGAATGGGTCACCCACCTGTGGAATGCCTTTGGCGCTAAAGGGTTGGTTGCACTGACCTTCTGGTTTGGGTCTTTATTTGCCGAACAAATCCGCGCCACACAAAGTAGTTATCCATTCTTAGAAATAGTCGGCAAAGCGGGCGCAGGTAAATCGACGTTGATTGAATTTCTCTGGAAATTATTCGGTCGCATCGGCTATGAAGGCTTTGATCCCAGTAAATCCAGTCTTGCTGCCCGGGCGCGAAACTTTTCACAAGTGTCTGGATTGCCAGTCGTCTTAATCGAATCCGACCGTGAACGCATGGATGGTGAAAAAAGCCATGTGAAATCGTTTGATTGGGATGAACTTAAAACGGCTTATAACGGTCGTTCAACCAGAGCACGCGGGATGAATACGGGTGGCAATGAAACGTATGAGCCCCCTTTTCGCGGTGCCATCGTCATTTCGCAAAATAATCCAGTAACTGCCTCAGAAGCGATTTTGTCACGCATCGTTCACTTGTATTTTGATCTCAGCACACAAACACCCGAATCCGGTATGGCCGCAGATGCTCTCAAGTTTATGCCTGCTGAAATTGTTTCCGGTTTTATTTTAAAAGCGACCAGGTATGAGAAAAAGGTGATGGAAAAAGTTACTGAACGCACCGCTGTGTATTTGAAAGAATTACGCCTAAGTCAGGAGATAAAAATGCCGCGATTAATAGAAACACATGCACAAATGTTGGCACTGACCGATGCGTTAGCGTTGGTCATTCCATTATCCGATGAACAGCAAAAAGCCATGCGTGAGCAAATCATTCTCATGGCTGATGAACGCCAAAAAGTGGTTAATGACGATCATCCGCTGGTACAAGGATTCTGGGAAGCATTCGATTATCTGGACAGTAATGATCAATACCGACTTAACCATTCCAGAGACCCTCAACTGATTGCCGTCAATTTAAATCATTTCATTCAGGTGGCATCAGAACGACGCCAGCAAATTCCGATCATCAGTGATCTAAAAAAAGTTTTGCGCACAAGTAGAAAACGCAAGTTTATTGATGTGCGCGTGGTGAATAGCCAAATTAAAGCAAAAGACAACCTCTTAGGCAGTACGTCTATGTTGTGTTGGGTATTTCAGGTCGACAAAAAGTGACTGTGCTACCGAAAGAATTATGAACGAACTTAACTTAGTTAAAAGCTGTGCCCAACTTTCTACAACCATATTATTCAATAACATTAATAGGCAAACAAATTGACAATCTCAAAACCAAATTCACAACCGCTCATTTATCGAATTAATGATGCCGTCAAACAAATAGGAGTATCAAGAGCAACCCTCTACAGACTTGTTAAATCTGGTGATCTTGATTTAATTAAAATTAGTACCAGAGCAAGTGGGATAACATCAGAAAGCATTAATAAACACCTTAGTCGCAATAATGAATAAGCCGTTTTCATTCAAAAAGTTTTACGCCTTTTTTTATTTATAGCCCTACGTATAATGACGACAATAATAATAATTAGCTCTTACAAGCCCACAAAATATAATTTGTAGCTAGATTTGTAGCTAAAAATAAAATTACAAAAATAAATCACGACCAGCCGCATAAACAAAGGATGTAAATAAACCATGAAACTAGCCTGCTGGAATGTCAACTCATTAAAAGTCCGTTTGCCACAGGTATTGCAGTGGCTACAAGATAATCCCGTCGATGTGCTGTGTTTGCAAGAAACAAAACTGACGGATGATAAGTTTCCAGTGACGGAAATTGAAGCGGCCGGTTATCAGGTGGCCTTTAACGGACAGAAAACTTATAACGGTGTCGCCATTTTATCGCGCCACCCTATTTCTGATGTCGTAAAAAACAATCCGTTATTTGAAGACGCACAGCAACGTTTATTAACAGTAACCATTCAAAACATCCGCATCATCTGCGCGTATATTCCCAATGGGCAGGCTCCCGATTCCGATAAGTTTCAATACAAATTAGCGTGGTTAGCTGCGCTTCAGAACTGGCTGATTGAACAGCAAAAAAACTATCCTGAATTAGCATTATTGGGCGACTTTAATATTGCGCCAGAAGATCGCGATGTGCATGATCCTGCTGCATGGGTAGGACAAAATTTAGTTTCCCCCTCCGAGCGCGCCGCATATCAGGCTATGTTAGCGTTGCCACTGACTGACTCTTTTCGCCTTTTTGAACAGGCTGAAAAAAGCTATAGTTGGTGGGATTATCGCGCTTTGGGTTTTCGCTTAAATAAGGGACTGCGCATTGATCATATTTTGCTCTCTGCACCGCTTGCTGCACGTTGCCAAAGTTGTGTTATTGATCGGCTGCCGCGCAAATGGGAACAGCCCTCTGACCATGCTCCGGTCATCGTTACATTAGCGTAGAAAAATCATAAGCCGGGGACGGTAAAGGCAGATTCGATTACAACCTGAGTCCGAAATAAGCAGTCGTAGGATGGGCACGCTTTTGTGCCCACGCGGTTGGGTGATCAATTTGATCTTAGTGTGTGCTTTGCCTGTCAACGATGCTGCATGGGCACAAACGCGTGCCCACCCTACGGAGTTATGCTTTGTAATTATTCAACAACCCCACAAGCCATGCGCATCCCGCCACCACCTAGTTTTGGATTATCACTAAAATTATCACCACCTACGTGCACCATTAATGCCAGGCTATGCACCCGGTTCAAATCTTTAAGGCGCGGGGCTACCACTGGCGTTGTTGCAGTACCATCTGCGGCCACATATAAGACGGGTAAATCACCCAAATGACCTTGTCCATAAGGACCTTCATGCTTTCCCGTTTTTTCGGGATCCCAATGTCCGCCGGCGGCACCGGCAATCGTTACGACACCGTCAACAGTAGTATTGGCACAATCGGGTTTTTCATGAAGATGAAAACCATGCGTGCCTGCCGGAAGATTTTTCAAGTCAGGGGTAAATAATATCCCCTCTGGTGTCCAGGTCAGCGTCACGATACCAATTGGCGTTACCGTTCCAGCTTCGTCAATTTCATTCATTGCTATTTCAGATGTGTGAACTCCTGACGGCGTTCCATCTCCTCCACATGCAGTTAACATAGCGACACACCCTGCTAAGGCAAACTGCTTTAACAAACACAAGCTAAATTTATTGGTATTTCTTTCATTGATTTTTTTCATATAACTCTTTCTTTATAAAAGTTGATTAATCAAACCGGCGCTAAGTTGGTGTCAATGAATTCACGGCCTTCTTTTAGTGACAGACCGTAAGTCATAGGGCGCCATACTATGCAAGTGAGACTGATCAGTAAAATTGTTTAATTTAATCTCATCAATTTATTTTAGCTATCGGGACGGTTGGAGGCAGGTGCACGAGACTGGATGAGCCGGAGGGGCGCTGACGGATCAACAGAAAATTTGAGATTGCGCTACAGAGATAAATACGAGGCATGGTTCATTCCAGTAAACGCTTTCACTGGTCGGATTCTGATTCTGATTCTTTTTACTGGCGTCATCTTCGCTTGCTTCTTAGGGGCGTTCAATAAACCTGCGAATGCTATGAATACTGCTAGCAAACCTCATGGTTATACATAACTCAACCACCAATCGGTGCGACGCGCTTTCACTGCCGCTGTCCAGCGACAAATTGGATAAAGCATCACCAGGACCAACAACCACACCAGATAAACACCAGTTAAATCCAAACCATATTCTTTGGGAAAAAACAGAAAAACGGTTTTCATCTGATCAAATGTAAACCCCTGGTACAGTCCAATCACGATACTGACCGCGTGCGCAATACAAATGTGGAGAATGTAAAAAGTAAAAGGAACCCGCCCAAACATGACCAGCGTATCTTTAAACCATCTCTTAAATTGGCCTGCATAAGAACAAACGATCGCCGCGGGACCCAAGGTCATCAAAAGATAATGCAAACTTGGCGGATATTTGCTGGTATTGAAAAAATCCATGATGGTCGCTGCAAGATCATCTGATTGGAAGTGCCATCCGCGAGGATCACCATATAAACCAAACGCGCGAAACAAAACAAATGCAATCGTCAGGGCAATACCAATTTTAAGCAAAAGTGCATTGCGTCGTTCAGGTGTATTTTCAAATAAAGACGCAGCGCCAAAACCCAATAACATAACGCCCGTCCATGGCAATAAAGGGTACAGAAATATAAAATTAAATTGCCCGACAGGCATGCTCATACTCGTATGCAAAATAGACCATAACGGTAAATTGGTGACATCCATCCCGCCCTTCGGCCACACAGGATCCAACAAATTGTGTCCCAAAATAATTACCGCTCCCAGATATAAGCAAAAGGGTCTTCCAAAAAACTGGGTTCCGGCCAGTACCACCATACTCGCGCCAATTGCCCAGATGACTCCCATTAAAATCAGGGTTTGTCCGCCCATTTGCTCAATGCCAAAAGGTGAAAAAGTCCATGCGGTCGAGACTATAGTTACTTCAACAAAAATCAACCACAGACCACGCTTTAAAAGAAACTCACCTAAATAAGAAGAACTTTTACGCGTTGCCATTAAGCCTGCGCTGGTTCCGGCAAGGAACACGAAAACCGGGGCGCAAAAATGCGTAATCAATCTCGTCAGATACAGAAGTGGCGAAGCGTCCGGATTGGACATCGGATCAATCGCATTAACGAGAACAAAATTGCGTACGTGATCCAGAACCATTGATGATCAGAACCAAACCGCGGAGCATATCAATGGAGGTTAAACGATAGCCGCGTTGGTCGTTTGAAGTTGTACTTAAGTTGGAGGTTGAGCTATAACCGTCAGGACTGAACGAAGTGGGATTGGTTGCACTAGTCATTATTAATTTTTTCGATAATTAGAAGGGGGCCAAATCGGGTGAATTGCAACATCTGCTGTTGTGCCCGCGCGGTGGCTGATCAATCAGATTCTTAATGTGCTCACGGCTTATCAAGCATACCGCGTGGGCAAAAAAACGTGCCCACCCTACGGAATTACGCTTCGTAATTAATCAACGACACCGCACGCCATGCGCGCGCCGCCACCGCCAAGTTTTGGATGATCACTAAAATTATCACCACCGACATGCACCATTAATGCCAGGTCATGCACCCGGCTTAAATCGTTAATGCGTGGGGCCAGCACGGGCATTGTTGCAGTACCATCAGCAGCCACATATAAGCCGGGCAAATCACCGAGGTGACCTTGTACATAAGGACCTTCATGCTTTCCTGTTTTTTTAGGGTCCCAATGTCCGCCAGCGGCTCCGGAAATCGTCACCACACCGTCAACAGTAGCATTGCCACAATCGGGTTTTTCATGCAGATGAAAACCATGCATGCCTGCCGGGAGATTTTTCAGGTTGGGTGTAAACAATACGCCCCACGGCGTCTTAGTCAGTTCCACCGTACCAATGGAAGTTTTATTTCCAGCTACGTCAACTTCATTCATTACAATTTCGGTTGCAAACGACAAAGAACTCACCATTGCAACCAAAAACGCGCTACATAATTTAACGCTGTACAGTTTAATTTTTAGGTTTATTGATTTCATCTCAGCTCCTGGTTCGTTGAAAAAATTAGTGCAGCTTACAACCGGCTCGTATGCTACTCACTTGCTGACCCGACCGTTTGCCCTCCTCACTCCAAATCATGTCCTCAATACCACATTGTGGTTGATATTCCTTAACTACTTCCAATAACCATTTCCGGGCTTCTTCGCAATCAAAGTGTTGACATGCTATTTCCAACTTTTCTAAAATTATTTGCAAAGCGGGCCACGCCAACATGCTTTCTTGTGCCCGCAATATCAATGGGTGCCCGGTCCCATCAACATGGTCTCCAATAAGTAACTCTTCAAATAATTTTTCTCCCGGACGCAAACCGACATGCAGAATTTCAATTGCCTTTTCATCGTCGCTTTCGGATTGCAATAATAATCCACTTAAATGCACCATGCGTTCAGCTAAATCCAGAATTTTAACCGGCTCACCCATATCCAATACAAACACATCGCCACCCGTACCCATGGAACCCGCTTGTAACACTAACTGAGCCGCTTCCGGAATGGTCATAAAATAACGTGTGATGTCCGGATGCGTGAGCGTAATCGGACCACCAGCTTTAATTTGTTGACGAAACAGCGGCACAACGGAACCGGAAGAACCAAGCACATTTCCAAAACGCACCATACAAAAACGCGTGGAGCGATTAGACGCAGTTGATTCAGACAACGCTTGCAAAATCAATTCCGCCAAACGTTTAGTAGCGCCCATTACATTGGTCGGGCGTACCGCTTTATCTGTCGATATCAATACAAAGTTTGCCACGCCCGCATACATCGCCGCACGCGCAATGCTTAACGTACCGAATACGTTATTACGGATACCTTCAATCGGATTTTGTTCAACCAGGGGGACATGCTTATAAGCGGCGGCATGATAGACCGTTTGCACATGAAATATCGTTAAAATTTTCTGACACTTTTCCGTATCCAAAACAGAAACTAAAAATGGCATGATTTGCGTTGATAAAGCATGTTTCGTTTTCATGCTGATTAATTCTTTTTCTATCGTGTACAACGCAAATTCGGAGACCTCCACTAAAATTAATCGGGTGGGCTTTTGTAATAAAATTTGTCGACACAATTCCGAACCAATCGAACCGCCAGCACCAGTAACCATCACCGTTTTTTCAAAAATACATGCTGTCAATAATGTTAAATCTGGCTTTACCGCATCACGGCCGAGTAAATCTTCAATTTCAATTTCGCGGATATCTTTAATTGTTAATTCACCATTTAATAAATCATGAATTAAAGGTGCCACCCGTACTTTGACGTGCAATTTTTCCAGGCGATTTAAAATATTTTTTTGTGTTTTTTTAAGAATCGATGGCATGACCAAATGAATTTCCTGAACGCGATGCGTTGCAATTAACGTTGGCAATTCAGTGGGTGAATAAACCCGCAAACCCGCAATCGTCGTTCCTTGCAACTCTTCTTTATCGTCGATCAAAAACATCGGCAAAAAGTCAGAGCTGGCACGGAAAGCTTTGACTACCTGCACTCCCGTTCTTCCCGCCCCGTAAATAGCGACCCGAATTGCGTTGTGATTATGGCTAAGTTGCAGCAGATAAGCGCGCGCTAAAAATCGACTTGCTAACATGTATAACACGGCGCTGATCCAGAAAATCCCAAATACGGCGCGCGACAAGATCCCTACTTGAAAATAAACAGCCAATGCCAACAATGCAAAAACGGTCATTGTTACGCCATACACCACCACCAACACAATTTTTTGATCCACAAACCGAACCACAGCGCGATAAAGACCTAAACGTATAAAAATGGGGATCGCAATTAAAGGCGCAGCAATAATTAAAATCCAAAATTGTTTTAGTAATTCGACATTGACAACATCAAATCGCATCCAAATTGCCATTACTAACATTAATGGCAAAAAGAAGAGATCTGAGCATGCAGCTATGCATTGTTTTTGTAATCGCGAAAGCGATAAGAATAATTTCATCATTGGATTTTTTAAGGCTGTGGTTAAATCTGATGCGGATTTTCGTAGGGTGGGCACGTTTCTTGTGCCCACGCGGTCATTGATAAACCGGAACACATATTAAGAATCTGATTGTTCAACCAACCGCGTGGGCACAAGAAACGTGCCCACCCTACGGCTCATGCAAAAACTTATGGATAACGATTAGCACTCATACTGAAAATCAATCGCCATCGAAATCACAGACAGTAAATAAAGGCAAACCACTTGCTTTTAACACGGCGGAACCACCAAGCCCGACCAAATTAATAATCGCGGCACCTTCAACAATAAGTGCGCCATTTTTTTCAAGTAATTTTTTCCCGGCTAACATCGTGCCACCAGTGGCAATTAAGTCATCAATGAGGACTACTCTGTCGCCGTATTTACATGCATCGGTATGCATTTCTACCGTGGCACAACCATATTCCAATGCATACTCTTCCGATAGCGTGGTAAATGGCAATTTACCTTTTTTACGTATCGGTACAAAGCCCAGATTTAACTCATAAGCCACAACAGAACCGATAATAAAACCGCGCGCATCCATGCCGGCAATTAAATCTAAATTGGCATCCATATAACGATGCACAAAAATATCGATCAATACACGGAACGTTTTTGGATTTTGTAGCAGCGGCGTAATATCACGAAACTTGACTCCATCTTGCGGCCAGTCAGGTACCGTTCTGATGTGACTCTTAATATATTCTGCCAAATTTAACATTGTGTATTCCAATACAAAAATGAATAAAACCCCAAGCGTCCAATCAATTCGTCTTCAACACAAAATCCACATTTATTTCAGACCACGCATCATGCTCTTTTTCTAACCAATAATTTAAGGTCGGATGCTGGGTAAGCCAGTCGCGTTTAATTTCCAGTTCGATTTTATTTTTCATACGAACTTTCACGTCTGCCAGTGATAACTCGAGTCGGGTGTGCATAAATAAAACGGATAATCGCAAAGCCAATACCGCCTTTGTAAAATCAACGTCTTGTAATAACTCTTGTACTTTACGTAAATTCCCTTTTTGACTCAAAATCAGCTTGCTCATATTACGCTGTTCACGCGTGGTGAAACCTGGCATGTCCGTGTACTCGACTAAATACGCGCCATGCTTATGGTAACCAGTTTGCGAAACAACTAAACCAACCTCATGTAAGCGCGCTGCCCACTCTAATTGAGCAGTATAAATTCCTGTACCAGGCTTTAGTTGGTCATACAAAATTTGCGCCAACTCACCAACGAATTTAGCGCGCTGCTCATCAATATGAAAAGCTGTCGAAACAAGTTGTACTGATTGTTCACGCCGGTCATGTTGCGTGGCGCGCAGATGTAAATCCCAAATAACGCCCATGCGCAATCCGGCTTCAATCGTTTGCACTTTAGCGATATTTAGTTCTTGCATCACACCGGTCAAAATCACCAAACCACCTACCACCATGGTGGTACGCTCCGGCTTAATTCCCAATGTATCGAGTTGATTAATTTGACCGACTTCAATACAACGCGTCTTTAGCATGTCCAGATTACTTAAACTCAAACTGCCATCACCAATTTTGTTTCGCTCTAACGCCGCAGCAACAGCACGCATACTTCCGGAAGATCCATAGACATGCGCCCAATTACTCGAACGATAGAGAGATGCCGCATCTTCAAAATTAGAACGTGCTGACAAGATAGATGCTTCAAAACTCTGTTCGCAGATCCGTCCTTTTGGAAAAAAAACACTACTTTGTTTCACTGTGCCGACGCTGAATGAGTTTACTTTTAAAATCTCTTGCCCGCGTCCAAAAATAATTTCTGTAGAACCGCCGCCAATATCAATTACCAGCCGATTTTCAGCCGGGTTGGACAATACTTTAGCAACGCCCATATAAATTAGCCGGCCTTCTTCTTCACCAGAAATAATTTCAATGGGATGACCAATGGCTTTTTCTAATTCAGGTAAAAATTCACCGGCATTTTTAGCGATACGCATCGTGTTCGTTGCGACTACACGCACCGAATCTAACGTATATTGGTTCAACATTGCGCGAAAACCGGTCAGTGCTGCAATTGCGTTTTGAATAGAAGCAGAAGTCAGATTACCGGCCGCATCCAAACCCGCTCCTAAGCGTATTGATTCACGCGCGCTTTTAACTATGCGCATTGCGTCACCATCAAAACGCCCGATGTGCATTCGAAAACTATTTGAGCCTAAATCTACTGCTGCGTACATTTTCTTTCCTTTGAAAATTTTAATGATTCCGGACCGTGCTGCCTTCGTAGGGTGGGCACGCATTTGTGCCCACCATCGTTGATCATTAATACTCACCGATAAAAACCCATAGCTTATCAACGTCTACGTCAGATTGACTTACTACGACATCTCGACCATGGTGGGCACAACAGCGTGCCCACCCTACGATGTTTTAATTCACAAAAAATCTCTCTCGAAGCGATTCCAAACCAGTGCTCTCCAATAGTTGAATCAACCGCTCTTTCGACTTCACTTTTTTATCTTCTTGCGGCGAATTTTTATTTGTCGCGATAATCAATTCATTCTTCATAGAGTGCTCCCATCCAACCAACTCAGTGACGGTCACTTGATACCCATGCGCTTCCAGTTGCAAGCAACGTAAAACATTAGTTAAATGACTGCCAAATTCCCGCGTGTGTATCGGATGCCGCCAAAGCTCGGAGAGAGGATTCGTCGAATTCATTTTATTCGCCGTCGTACTTTTTGATTTCTTTAAGGCGGCAGCCACTTCAGCCTGACAACAAGGAACCAGCACAATATAACTGGCCTGCTTTTTCAAGCCAAAACAAATCGCATCATCTGTCGCGGTGTTGCACGCATGCAGTGCCGTCACAATATCTATTTGTTCAGGTAACGCGTCCGATGTAATTGATTGTGCAACGGATAAATTCAAAAACGACATGCCTGAAAAACCTAATCGCGTTGCCAGTTCTTGCGACTTGTTCACTAATTCGTCACGCGTTTCTATGCCGTAAATTCGTGACGCAGTTTGTGCCCCCGCTATTCCCTTTTGCTGCGACTTAAAATATAAATCATACAAAATAAAACCAAGGTAGGATTTTCCAGCACCATGATCCACCAAAGTAATATCCGCATGCTGTTGCTGCACTGCTTGCATCAATGGCTCAATGAATTGGTAAAGATGATAGACCTGCTTCAACTTGCGCCGGCTGTCCTGATTCATCTTTCCATCGCGCGTCAGAATGTGCAGCTCTTTAAGTAATTCGATTGATTGTTCTGGCCTGATTTCATTTGCCGGTATTGCATTTTCAGGCGGAATAGATTGCGTCTTCGTCTTCATAGATAGATACCTGGTCGAAAAAAAAGGGCTTAGGTTTTAACCTAAGCCCTTCTCATTTTGGTAGGCCGTGCGGGATTCGAACCTGCGACCAACGGATTAAAAGTCCGCTGCTCTACCAGCTGAGCTAACGACCCGAAAGACCGACATTATAGGTAGTGTCAGATCGGGTGTCAAACAAAACCTCAAACAAAAAACGGTTCATCACAGATAAATTATCAATGCAATGGCACCGGCAATAAGCGCGAGCTTAGTGCATATGTAAAGTGGTTTACTAAACGCTTTATAACGGCGTCGATATTGTCCAATTGCCCATACAAATCGAAATACTTTATTGATACCACCCGTCTCATCACCTGTTTCATTTGGTGACGCGGCTGCGCTCATCACATGACGTCCAAACCAACTGTTGATTGCCTGCGCCCAGCGATAACGCATCGGCCGCTCAATATCACAAAAGAGGATGATCCGGTTGATGTCGGTGTTATTTTGAGCAGAGTGAATAAACGTTTCATCAAAAATCACGCCTTCACCGTCACGCCAGCTATATCGTTGTTGATTAACGTCGATGAAGCAGCGATCGTCGTTCGGTGTGACCAGGCCCAGATGGTATCGAAGTGAACCGGCAAAGGGATCACGATGCGGATTAAGTTTGCCACCAGAAGGTAATTCAGCAAACATCGCCGCTTTGACGCATTTTGTCTGACCTAATAGTGCTACCGTTTTTGCACAAAACTTTTCTGCCGATGGATGTTTAGCGTCATACCATTTCAAATAAAACCGCTTCCACCCTGCTTTAAAAAAAGAATTGAAACCGGCATCGTCATTTTTTTTTGCAGACTGAATTTTTTCTAAATTAATCAGGGCATTTGCTTCGTCACGAATTGTTTCCCAGTTATCTTCTAACAGTTTCAGCTCCTTGAAGAGTTCAGCCGATAGATAAGGCGTCGTGGGTACCTTGGTAAACAAGTACATGAACATGTTTAGCGGCGCCATGAAAGTGGAGTGATCAAACAACTGCTTTAAGAAAGGTAGCCGAGCTTTGCCACGGAAGTGGACGAAAAATAGTGAAATAAAATAAGTGCCTACGAATAGCCATTTCATAAATAAATGCCTTTTTTAATGCCTGGACGTTTTTCGTAGGGTGGGCACGTTTTTGTGCCCACGCGGATCGTTGATAAACCAAGGCATTGAATAAAAATCTGATTGATCAACCAACCGCGTGGGCACAAAAACGTGCCCACCCTACAAAATCTAAAACCGGGAATGACGGGAGATAATTACTATTTCAACGCGCTCAACCGATCAATAGCCGTTTTTGCGGCAGTCGAATCCGGATATTCGGTACGCAATCTTTGCAGCATTTTTTTTGCTGAAGCATTGTCCTTCTGTTCCGAATAACAACTCGCAATATTCAACATGGCATCCGGCGCTTTGGCGTTATCAGGATTTGCTTTGATCAATGCCTGAAAACTGGCAATCGCATTTTTATAATTCTTTTGTGCATAGTAGGCAATTCCCAAAGAATAGCGTGCATGAGGCACATGAGCGGAATGGGGATATGTCCGGATAAACGTCTGCAATGCGTTCGCTGCTCCGGCATAATCACCGGATTGAAAAGCAGCAACCGCCGTGTCATAACTTTTTTGTTCGCCCTGATCAACTTGCGCTTCTTTCCCATCCACCACCACTTTTCGCGGTTCTAATTTACGCAAACGATTATCAAGGTCGGCATAAAAATCTTTTTGCCGGCGTTGATTATCATTGACCTCGTTAGACAACAATTCAACCTGTCCACGCAGTTTGGCAATTTCTTCGCGCAGCGCATCCATTTGATTTATTTGCTCAAGAATCACCGGCTTATCTGCTTTGGTAGCCAGTTGCTCACTTACCGCCGTTAATCTTGTGCGCAAATCTAAAATTGCTTTACGTGCTTCACTATCATCAAATATTCCGGCATAAGCCGGAATAGCTGACATGCCGATGGATAAAGCGGTAAGCGGAATGAGAAAAAAACGTTTCATGTGTTCCTTACTAGTCAGCGCCAAATTAATAAACAATATCAGCGCGACGATTTTCTGCCCAGGCTTCTTCGTTATTACCCAATGCTTTTGGTTTTTCTTTGCCTAAAGAAACCGCTTCCATTTGTGAAGCTGGAACACCTAACGCACTCAATGATTTTGTTACTGCTACCGCGCGCCGCTGACCGAGAGCCAGGTTATATTCCTGACCACCGCGTTCATCGGTATTCCCTTGAATTAATACCTGCCGTGATTTATGCGCAGTTAAATAATTAGCATGTGCAGCCAGCAACGAATTAAATTCTTCCTGAACGTCGTATCTGTCAAAGTCAAAATAAACGCTGCGATTTGCCAGCACACCTTTTGGATCATTTAACGGATCAACTTCAGTAGCTGTAGTAGTTTGTACGGCGCGCGTATCTGATATAGGTAACGCTCCTGCATCTGCTACCGGTGCTTTATCATCCATTTTTACGGGTGAACTACATGCGCCAACTAATGCTGCTGCGGCTAGTGCTAAAACTAATTTAGAAAAAATCGTGTTCATTTTTATTCCTTTTAAAAAAATTAAATTGCTTGTCTTGTGAAAAATAAACTTCTCAAAAAACTCACTGCTGTTAACTCTCTTCGTAGGTTGGGCTAAAGCTTTATCAGCCCAACATTCTGCGCAGGGTGTTGGGCTGATAAAGCTTTAGCCCAACCTACGAGATGTTCACGGTTACTTTATAAACGGCCCCCAGGTAGGATTTTGCACATCACCGGCTTGCATTGTTAAACGCTGTTTAGTACGACCATCTGCTGACACAACTCCCAACGTCCCACGCCCGCCCATCTCGGTGGAATACAGTAAATATTTACTATTGGGAGCAAAAGTGGGCGAGTCATCTTTTTGCGTATCCGTTAAACGAAGCTCCTGATTGTTACCTAAATCCAGCGCATATAGTTGGAATTTTCCATCGCGTCGGGAAATATACGCCAGAGTCTGACCGTCGGGAGAAATTCTGGGCGCGATATTGTAATTCCCTGAGAAAGTAACACGCCGCGCCTCACCACCCGACGCGTTCATGCGATAAATTTGTGGCCCACCACTACGGTCACTGGTGAAATAAATTGTCTGACCATCTGCCGCATATTGCGGTTCAGTATCTATGCCACTGCTATTCGTCATCCGTTTCAAACCGCTTCCATCCTGATTAACGGTATAAATTTGCGTATTGCCATCGCGTGACAATGCCAACGCGAGTTTATTACTATCCGGAGACCAGACCGGCGCGGAATTATTGCCTTTAAAATTCGCCAGCAACGTGCGTTTTCCATTCATTAAATTCTGTACATAGACGACTGGTTTCTTTGATTCAAACGAAACATAAGCAATCTTCGACCCGTCCGGCGACCAGGAAGGCGACATGATAGGTTCTTTGGAACGGAATGCAATCTGCACGCCTGCTCCGTCCGCATCTGCTATTTCCAATTGATAACCACGATTATTTTTCGTTACATAAGCAATACGGGTGGAAAATATTCCGCGTATGCCGGTTAATTTTTCGAATACATCATCGGCAATTTTATGCGCAGTAACCCGGATATATTGCGGCGTTGTGGCGATGGCAAATGCGGAAAGCGTGCTTGATTTAGTCGTATCAAAAAGTTTATAACGCACATCGAACCGCCCATCATCTGCCATGTTCACGCTGCCCACCAGTAACGCATCTGCTCCTTTTTCTTTCCAGTCCGCCAGATTAACCTCGTCGGCTTCGGATATCGTGCTGGTAGCTTCTATTAATTTGAAATAGCCACTACGTGATAAATCATCTTTAATGATGCGACTGACCACTTGCGGTGCAATTTGTTCGTTTCTAAAGCTGGCAACAGCAATAGGAATTTGAGACGCACCGACACCGGAAATTTCTACGTGCAGTTGTGCATGCGCTAGCGAACTCCACATCAAACCGAGTAAAAATAATTTGCCTAAAAAGTTCTTCATGTGATTAATCTTTCAATCGATAAGTCAATGGAATTGTCGATGGCACTTTGCCTGATTTATCTGCCGGATACGGTGCAGATTTTGTGATAGCCCGCTCAACCGCATCATCAAATGCTGGCACACCAGAAGATTTTGTTTTACGCGGTGCGCCTTTGAGCGATCCATCTGGAAATAAATTAATGACAAAATCAGCGGTAGGATTATCCGGGCCATTGTCAGTGCCGACGTACACCATATTTGATTTAATTTTGGCCGCAATTTTACCAGCATAACCAGGATCAACCCGATTATTTCCGGTGGATTTGACGGCGTCACCGGTACCGGCGAGTTGTCCTGCGAGTTGATTAGTTAAGCGTTTTAAATTGTCATTACGTTGTTGTTGAAGCAGTGCATCCGCTTTTTTCTGCTCAGCTATTTTTGCCGACTCCTGTTTCTTTTTTTCTTCTTTTAGTAAATTTTCTTTTTGCTTTTGTTTTTCTTCCCTTTGTTTTTCTTCTTTTTCTTCAAGACGCTTCTGCTCTATCAATTTTTTCTGGCGAGCGCGCTCAATAGCAATTTCAGCTTCCTGCTCCTGTTCTTGTTCTTTTACGAGAGGTGCAGGCGCTTTCCTTTTTACTTCGGTTGGTGGTGGAGTATGGCGAACAGCTGGCAGTGGAGCGGCAGAACGCGTATTCATATCCCAAATTTCCGCTTCAACACCGACCGGTGTTTCGCTTTGCCAGGTTACGCCTACCCATAAAAATAAAATTAACAGCACATGCATTAATCCTGCCAACAAAATAGCGGATTTTCTACCTGGTTCGACTGGAATTTGTTGGTGGAATTCTGCCTTGTCCACCTTGTTTTCACTACTCACTTTAACTTTCTCACTTTTACTTTTGTTTCGTAGGGTGGGCACGTTTTGGTGTCCACGCAGATCGTTGATAAACCAAGACATTGACCCAGAGCTTGATTGATCAACCACCGCGTGGGCACAAAAACGTGCCCATCCTACAAAATCTTAATCAAACGAAAACAAATATTGCCCATCAAGCGATGTGTCACTACCAGCACGTACAACAACGCTGAAGCGACGCGTCAATTTCCACGTCAACTTGATGCCATTCGTCGCGTCAGTCAGACTACGTTCAATAGAAAAAACCAAATCCGGAGTGATGTTCTTACCAACACTAAATATTTGATCCGTCGCCATGTTGTTATTATTAATACTGCCTGCAACAGTCTGACTGGGCAATTGCGATTCAGGCGAACTGCTGCTTGAACTAACCGAGATATCATCCAGACCCAACGTTTGTGCAATCTTGCGTGGAATATTACTACCGCTGTCTCCGCCCCAAATTGCGTTGGCCGCAGTCAATAACAAACCGGCATCCGAACCGGAGGTTTGATCGGAACCACGTCCAAGTATCATCCATGACAGTTTGTCCTGATCTGGCACATTCGGTTGCGAGATTAATCTCACTTCCGGCTTTGCCACAGTACCGACCACTTCAACGCCAGCCTCGACAGGCAAACCGCGCCGCAAGGCACGTACGTTCAATGTGGGATTATCTAACGCGCCTTGAAAATTTAAAATACCGCGTTCAATCGCCAGTTGTTGTCCATAACCTTCATAAGTTCCGCCGACAGTCTGAATAGAACCAGTCGCATAAACAGGCCCGTCATTTTGAATCCGGACACGTATATCACCCATCAATCGCGTTGTTAATCCCCGGCCAACAAAGACAAAGTTGTTACCTGTTTTAATATTAAAGTCGACATTCGTTTGCACCCCCGCTGATTTAGTAACGTTCCTTTTTTCATTTTTTTTAAGCACAACAACATCGCTGGATAATTGAGGCGGTGCTTGTTTGGGTGTTGAAAAATAAGCGGCATCGGCGATTAACTGGCCCGTTAAACTCCACAATTTTTCAGACTCAGTTAATTGAGCTTCACCGGAAGCAACCAGCCAACTCTCCTCAGTTTGCAAAAAGGGAAAGCGTTGCCAATGCGTCGCTATAGAACCACGACCACTTTGTAAATCAATCACGCCGCTGGCTTCAACAAATCCTGTTTCATTCAACCAGGCCAACTCAGCTAAGCCGGTTAATTGACCACGCAGATTTTGATAACTACGCGGTACTTTGATGGTTTGAGAAAACCGCAATTTATTGAGTTTAAATTGTGTATCTACCAGATTTTTTTCTATACTCGCGTCCAAAATTCCATTGGGTAACAGCATGCCTAATTCGGTGAGAGCTACTTGCAATTCTTTGCCGTTAACCTGAACGGCATAAGTTGGCTTTTCCATCGTTCCGGCAAGTTGTGCCTGCGCTTGTAATTCACCACGCAACGTAACGCCGGAACCGGCCAGTTGACTCAACCATTGAATATCGTTGATTTGCATTTTCGCTGTTCCGGAGAGCGGCGCATTAGCAGAGACACTCCAACCTTGCTTCGTCCGGGTGATGGTGCTGCGCAGGTTTCCTTCTATCTGACCAAGCTGACTTCCCTGCACTTGCAGTTGCACATCCACAGGTTGTTGCGCAGCTGCGCTCACGCCGGTTTGACCAATACGCCCTGTCACCAATAAATTTTGCAAACCAAGTGCAAAAGTTTGACTATAACCGCCGCTGACATCTTGTACTGTCAAATCCCCGCTCGTGCGCTTAATTTCAAATTGGCCGTCTGCTTGTTGACCGATCGTGAAGTCCCATCCGGCATCAATTTGTAAATCACCAAACAAAGGCAATCTTGCCCGCCAAAGTTTTAATGCATTAACAACCGGTAAGCCCTGCAATTGCCCTTTTGTTTTTAATTGGCCATGCGACCAAATTAGCTGCTGAATCTGTAACTTCCCTAATTTACCCTGCCAGTTTGCTGGGCCCATTTGTACGGCATCGCTGGCAATTTGTAATGTAAAAGGTGACGTCAATTGCAAATCAGACGGGCCAGACAAATCGAACTGTTGCACCTCACCTTTCCATTGCGCTCCGCCTGAACGAGGCTCCTGCACATCACCTGTTGCTTGCAACTTAACTTGATATTTGCGCGGCAAAGTGGCATTCACATTGAACTGATGCGCGTGACGTAGCCCGGACAATCCTGCTTGTAAATGGGTAATGGCAAAGCCATCGTTTTCTTCTGTCGGAGACCCACCAATGATTAACTCAGTTGCATCCAGATTGCCTTCCATTTTTCCGTGCGCTCCGCCGGCTAAGGCGACTGTTGCCTGTAATTTTTTCAGTTCAATAACGCCAGGGATCCGCGTGTTATCGGCCTTCAAATTGAGCTGGCCGCCAGGTTGCTTTGAATTTCCGGTCAAAATTCCATCTACAAAAAGAGAACCTTGAAATTTCTCGTTGGATACGTCGGGCATTATTTTTTTAAATGGCTCACTTAACGCGCCCAGATCAGGAAGTGCCAAATTGAACCGCAGCTGATCATGCTCATTTTGCACACTGGACAATGCACCTGATTGCCAATTTCCTTTCGCAGATAAATGATTTTTACCCCAATTAAATTCTAATTTTTTTATCGATATTAATTTGTCCTGCTGTGCAACAACATCGGACTCGCCTTGTAAATTCAACCCGGCAAACTGACCTGACAATTCAGTCACCTTCGCGTCAACACGCCAACCCTGGTTTAGTTGACCTGTCACATTAAAACGTGTGGCTATGCGCCCTTCCGGCACAGTTATCCAACGTGCCGGATTTAAATTGTGTGCCTCTCCTTGCAATAAGAATTGCTGCTTATCATGCAATGCGACTGTACCTTGCGCAGTTAAGGTTGCTTCTTGTGCGCGTAATTCGAGTTTTTTAACATTCACTACTTGTTCATGACTTAAATGGACGTCTACCGTCAATTTAGTATCTGATTTTTTTGATTGGATGTCATGCACGTTCAACGCAAATTGCAAACCTGTTTTTTCACTCTCAGCTTGAATTGTTCCGTTCAATTGCGTCTTTTTTAAGCGGGTATCAATGCGCAGCAAATTGACATTTTTTAATTCGACGGATCCTATGATCTCCGGCAATTTAGCTCCCTCTCCCGCGCACTTTGCACATGAGCGGGAGAGGGTTGGGGAGAGGGTGGTTGCTACGCCACTAACGCCATTTTTCTTTGTGTCCTTTTTTTCACAGCCGGAGCATGAATCCAGGTTACCCCCAGTTTCACGAGCCCTCTCCCCAGCCCTCTCCCACTCATGTGCAAAGTGCGCGGGAGAGGGAGCCGAGCCGTCCTTCCCAACCCAATTTAGATGGCCTGAACTTGTCGCAGAACCGCCATCTTCTAATTCTATTTTGCTTGTTTTCCAACCAAGTTGATGTTCATTCATCGTTACTTCAGAACTCAGCTTAGTAACTGGAATTCCGCCAGAATCCCACGTCATCGGAAGTGTGTTTTTTATTGAAAAATAGCCAGATAACGTCGGCGATTTTTTATCTTCAGTTACATTGAAATCGGCGATTACACGCAAATTTGCTTTTGGTGCATCGGTATAAAAACTGGCTGGATTAACTGAATTCAAATCCAGTTTCAACGCCTCAACCGGCAAATTATTAAACGGCGTTAAAACCACATGAATTTGTCCGCCTGGGCGACCGCTTACAGATGTAATTTTTTGATCTGCTTGTTTCGAACCCAAAACTGCCGAACCTAAAGCCGCCGAATCTAAAGCTGCATTCACCTGAGCTTGCACAAGCAGTTTTTCCCAACTTCCCGACACGGTCCCATGCATATCTGTCGCGGGAAGAGTGGCCCCGCTGTGCTTATTTGCTAAACCCAGCCATTCAAACTGCGCTTGTGTTTTAAATGGGTTCGCGGTTTCAAAGCCACCTTTTAACGTCGCGCTACCCCACGGCGTTGTGCCAGAAAACTGTAATTGATAATTCGTCGCATCGATTACTACGTTAGCTTTTAGCGCTGAAAATTGCTGTGGCTTTGCAGGTTCCAGATTCGCTTGCAGCAACGTAATTTGCAAATGGTCGACCGCTAATTGATCTGCTTTAAGAAATTTAATGGGTTGCGGTAACTTCAATGACTCCGGAAAATGAATGCTCATTACATTGTCTTGTTCTTTACTACTGCTAATTGCCAATTTCAGATTTTTAATCCGGACGTAATCAAGTTGTATCCGACGCTGCCATAACTCGTTGGGTTGCCATTGCAATTCCACATCATCAGCAACTAAATCCACATTGTTGTTATGTAGTTCAACACGTTGAATAGTGAGTTGACGAATTAAGCTACCGGAAACTCCCTGAACCTGAATTCCGGTGAAGTAGTTCAAAAAATTCAGGGTGTAGATGGCTCCCGCTGTTGTCACAGTCGCCCAGACTAAAACTAACGTGATCAGCATCAAAATTAGTAGTTTAATGATGAGCAGCTTCAGAAGCACTGTCCGATAACGCTTTCGGGGCCGCTCTGGTGCTTCCTCTGGAGCCGTTTCAGGTGAGTTGGAATGGGCCATTGTTAAAACGCAATCCCAAGAAAAAAGTCAAAGCGTACTTTATGCGCCTGACGGCCGTACGCCAGATCAATGGCAATTGGTCCGGCAGGCGTTTTGTAGCGCAATCCTAAACCGATACCTTGTTTCATTTTTAAATCTTTAAAACGGTCAGCGGCATCGCCCACATCGATAAACCCCGCTACACCCCAGTTTCCTTTTAACCAGTGCACGTATTCAGCACTTGCTATGGTCAGAATGCGTCCGCCAACCACGCTGTCTCCCTGATCCACGCCCAAGCTTTGATAAGCATAACCACGCACACTTCCGGTTCCACCAGCGCGAAATAATAAATTCTGCGGTATACCTGCGTCATCCGGCGCCATCACATAACCACCTTCGGCTCGTAAAATCACTACGTCACGCTCGCCAACAGGAATCCATTGTTGATATTTTCCGTACAAACGAACAAAATTTTGATCTGACAAAGCAACTTTCGCCCCACCACCAATATCCGCCTGGATGATGTGACCCTTGCGTGGGTCGAACGTATTATCAACTGCGCGCCACGTGCGTCCGATCGACGGAAACAGCGCTTTATTGTAGGTTTTTGGACCACCGTCTACCTGGCTTTGTTCATAAACAAAAGACAAACCTAAGCGCTTCTCCACCGCATAGTTGGTTAAGTTTTCTGTATTTACGCGTTTGGCGCCAAATGAACTGGCCTGAGTGACCAAACCTTCGATATTAGTACGCTCAAATAAGACGCCGAACGAATCCAGATAACCGCCCGGTTTGGGGGGAAGAAAAATATCGGCATAACCAATCTGGCGCAACTGTTCAATTCGCAGCACGCTTTTCAAATTGAACGCGTCGCTATAAAAATCACGATCCTGAAAAGAGATTTCACCACGCGCTCTTGTATTGGAACTGTAACCGGCGGCCAATCCAATGTCATATCTTTTGCGTTCTTGCAATAACACATTGACCGGCACGGCAGAAGCCATTTCAGCATCGGGATCAATACTGATTGAAACGGAAGAAAAGTAAGGTGAGTTTTGTAATTCACGCTGAAATCTGGTTAAGGTCGCCAGATTGTATGGTTCGCCTTTAACGGGAGGATGATAACGGTCCAACAACCACGTTCCGTAGGAATGTAGACCTGTTATCCGAAGTTCACCAAAACGAAAAACGGGGCCGCTGTTTAGCGTAACGGACAGATCGGCCTGTTGATCTTGAATGATCGCTTCACTATTACTGATCTTAGCGGCGGCGTAGCCATGTTCAATCAAACTTTCTATCGACTGCGCTTTGGCGTAGCTCCAATCGTCATCACGAAATAGCTCCCCTTTTGGCAAGCTCCACCCGGATTGTATGGAATGTTGTAAATCCACCGGTACGGCATTATCAGCATTAGCATCAACAAAACCAATCTGTACGTTGGCGACTTTGGTTGGCGGTCCTGGTTCAACGCTGACGCGCACTACTACTTTCTGGGGCTGATCTGACTTTTGATTTTCAAACTTATTTTCAACCGAATTTTGAAACGCATTCTCAAACGCATTTTCAAATTTAATTACAGGCGAAAAATAACCTTCCGTTGCCAAAATGTCGGCTATTTGACGCCGCACAGCAGATCGTAGCAATCGTAGTTCTGCCTGATTAATTTTTTCAGCTGGCCGATAGAATATCGTGACATTTTTTGTTAGCAGCTCACGAATTTTTTGATCAATTTTGGGATTTTCAACCAACTCAAATTGAGGCAATACAATTTGCTCTTGTTCTGCCTTTACTGGCACTGCCGGTTCGGGCAGCTGCTCTAAAGGTGTAGTAAGTGTAGGAACAACGTCCTGCGCCAGACCAGACACACTCATCAACAAACTGGATAAGAACACAGCACAGATAACTATTTTCATTGAGTAGCTAAACCAACACGGGAAATGCCAACTTTTTTGGCGGCGGCAATCATCTGAATGACTTCATCGTATTTAATTTCTTTATCAGCAGCGATGAGCAAAGGTAAATCGGGTCCTGCTGCATGCAATTGCCGCAGACGTTCCACTAAATCGGCGCGACTCGTACCTGATTCTGTTTTAGTTTCACCATGCTTGCCAACGGTAATAGTTCCATCCGGCTTAATCGCGATTTCTAAATAATCGGTAGGAGCTAATGTGGATTGCCCGGCGTTGGGTAAATTGATGACACTTGGATTAGTCATGGGTGCAGCCACCATTAAGATAACGACAAGCACTAACATCACATCAACATACGGGACGACGTTGATTTCAGACTTAAATTTACGGGAGCGCCCGCTGCGCATACTTGTTGCCATATTTTTTCCTTTAGGATTTACGCAAATCGTCCAGGTGGTATTGCGCCGACACAGACAGTGATTGTACGGCAAGGCAGGGCAATATCGCCGGGGTGGATTGGCGTTATTCCTATCCTTGTCATCGTCCCTGGCGTTGTAATATGTTTGAAAATTCTTCCACAAAACTTTCAAACCGGATCGCTAACCGGTCAATATCATGCGTGCAGGAGTTGTATGCAACTAATGCCGGAATTGCCGCGAACAAGCCAATGGCTGTCGCTATCAATGCTTCTGCAATACCGGGCGCAACGACGGCCAACGATGCTTGCTGCACGTTAGCCAAACCGCGGAAAGCATTCATGATCCCCCACACCGTACCAAACAAACCAACGTAGGGCGAGACCGAACCAACGGAAGCTAAAAACGCCAGATGTAAATCTAACGCATCCATTTCACGTTGATATGCTGCACGCATTGCGCGCCGTGCGCCATCTAACGTTGCCGCGTTATCGGTACTTTGTATGCTGACACGGTTCTTATTGAACTCACTCATTCCAGCACCAAAAATACGTTCTAACGCACCGAGGTCGCCACGACGATGCTCTAAACTTTTATACAGATCATTCAGGTTTCCGCCCGACCAGAATATCCGTTCAAATTGTTCGGTTTGTTCACGCGCTTTTTTAATGGCAAAACGTTTGCGGAAAATGTAATTCCAGCTGAGTAACGATACGCCCAGTAACAATACCATCACAATTTGTACGATGATGGAGGCATTGCTAATTAAGGTAATAAAGGAGAGATCTTCTGTTACGTTCATCATTTTTGGAAGGTACTTAGTTAATTTATTGAAGAAGGTAAATGCGGTTATTTCAACTGCATCGCATTAAGAATGCCCGATGGAATAGCGCAAGGCCGGACTGTTTCGGCGTGTACGCATCCAATTTTAAAACGTCCGCCAACCAGACACTGATCACCCCGCCAGGCTTCTTGCACGAACACCATTGAAGCACGACCAGCTTTTTCAATATCCGTTATCACGATTAGTTCATCATCTAACCTGGCGGGCAGATGATAGTTCACCAGCGCCGATTTCATCACGAACATCACTTTGTGTTGACGGATCATTTCTTGCTGATTTACGCCAGCATGCCGCAACCATTCGGTGCGGGCGCGTTCAAAATACTTCAGATAATTTGAGTGATACACCATGCCGCCGGCATCGGTGTCTTCGTAATATATGCGTAGCGGCCAACGAAATTGGGAAGTTTGAATCGATGAAATCACTTGAGTTTTGACCAGTTCAGCAAAGTCGGGCATTTTAGCGTATTTCGTAGCCTCAAGCCCAATGACTAAGAGCGATGGGTGTGATTGAAAGTAGGGATTTTGATAGTTCCCCGAGAGACATTGGCCTGAAGAAATTATTAAAAACCTACACTCTCAATCGCACCCGAGAGCAAGTGCGTGAGAAAAATGCGGGTGAAGCCAATTGTTTTCATTCACGCCATCCCTCGAAGGGATCACGGTTTTGACCCGTTTACTTATGCCCCTTCTCTTCTCCCCGATGAATCGTAAACCCCGCAAAACTCTGACAAACCGGCATCATTTCGATGTGATTGATATTGACGTGTTTGGGTAATGTGGCAATCCAATACGCCGTTTCCGCAATGTCTTGTGCCGTTAATGGTTGCGTGCCTTGATACACTTTGGCGGCTGCGCTTGCATCTCCTTTGTAACGCACTTGCGAAAACTCGGTTCCGCCACACAAACCAGGTGCAATTGTCGTTGCGCGAACCCCTGTTCCCGCCAAATCGGCACGCATATTTAAAGTAAATTGCTCCACAAAGGCTTTGCTCGCTCCATACACATTGCCGCCTGGATAAGGATAAGTTGCGGCGGTGGAGCCTAAATTAATCACCAAACCGCTGCGACACGCCACCATGCCTGGCAATACCGCGTGCGTCATGTGAACTAAGCCGCGATTATTGGTGGCGATCATGGTGTCCCAATCGTCCAATGAAGCTTGTTGGGCAGGTAAAACACCTACTGCTAATCCGGCGTTATTGATTAACACGTCAATGTTTTTCCATTCTTCTGGCAATGCGGCCAAAGCAGCAGGAATCGTTTCGGTCTTGGTCACATCCAACGTAATTGGTAAAACGGATGTGCCCAACTCCGCAGCCAATGCGACTAATTTTTCGGTACGGCGAGCTGCGGCGATCACCCGATGCCCGCCGCGCACGAAAACTCGCACCATTTCTTCGCCAAAACCTGCGCTCGCACCGGTGATGAATATGATCATATTGATTTCCTTTTTTGCCAGTTGGTTGAAATTTTTAAAGGTGCAATGCTACACGAGCATTTAGTTTTTACCTTAACCAATGAGCCCACGTGATCTGGTCTCCTGGCCCGCTTGCGGGAGCGGCCGGTTACTACGGCTACACACGTGATTCAAATTCCAACTCTCTTAACTGCAAACCTGCCATTTATTCACGACTATCCAAGTTGCAAGAGCCCTACCCATGAACCTCAATATTGGCGCGGGCTCCGACGGTATTATTTGGCCCTGTCCGACCCCCTTGTATGCTTCTTTTAAAGGGTTGGGTTCGGGTGTTATTTTGGTGGTTATTCAATTTTTATTTAAAATTAGTAGTGCCGCCCTGTGGAGCTTGTGGGCAACCACCGACCTGTGGGCGGGCGGTG
>Ga0209512_1001299_pt1 | contig 31487 bp, 27 predicted proteins | sample frozenSSSSmetaG_FD_184142 | JGI IMG/M metagenome (GOLD analysis project Ga0209512, IMG submission 184142) | Glacier valley bacterial and archeal communities from Borup Fiord, Nunavut, Canada, to study Microbial Dark Matter (Phase II) -... | ecosystem: Environmental > Aquatic > Freshwater > Ice >...
CGACCACACAAAATATCAATATTAACTTTTTATACATCTTAACTGTTTTTACAAATATATGATTCGCGCACCTGACAAGTTTCAGGCCTCTACCGCTGCATTGCCTATAAATAGTTAAGATTTTTTTTGGTCTTTTGCTCTTAACTCAAGGTACTGTTGCTCTTTCATTTCCCACTGGTGCCGTTTGTATATCATTGCCACAAATATCGCGATGATCAGTACCGCCACCACAAGTACGCCAATGCTGAGCTCGCTGTTAGCTACCATATCGGCCCTTTTGTACCAGTATCTGCCTGTAAATAGTATAACAATGATGGGAAGCGCGAAAAGCAGTCCTACCGGAAGGCCCGTCAGCAGCTGGTACCCTATACCCCGTTCCTTCTCCCGGTGAACCGACCAGTATTCCACAAACAACCGTTCTCTTTCATCAAGCATATACATCAATAAGGGCAAAATTAACTCCTTCCGGCAAGATGCTTGGGTTAGCGACAATTAATCTTTAACTTGTGTACAACAAACCCATGTACCTTGAAATTGTCTGCATTATTTGCCCGATACCTCTACCAGCACAAGGAACTTAGCCTGCCAGGCATTGGCCTTTTTTCAATTGGCTCCTCGGTAACCATTCCGGATGCCACTGACAAAAATTTCAACGACTTCTTTCAACACATTAAATATGAACAAAAGCCGGTGCTTTTCCCTGATGAAGCATTGATTAATTTCATCAGGACGGAAACAGGCAAGATAAAACCGCTGGCAGAATCGGACCTGGATTCTTTCTTATCCGATGGAAAAATATTACTGAACATAGGAAAGCCATTTCATATCGACGGCATAGGCTCATTAACGAAAACAAAATCCGGGGCCTTTGAGTTCAAGCCAGGCGATCCTACTCTTCCAAAGCTCGAAGGCTTCTATAATAATTCCAACCACGATGAAGGGATAAAAAAGAAGTCTCCTTACGGCAATGAATATACGCAAAACAATGATTCACGTAAATTAGCCGTCGCCGCAGCCCTGATAGGCGGACTTATTTTTATTGTATGGGGAGGATATATGTTATATAACAGAAATGCGGTTTCAAAATCAGAAACGGTTACGCCTGTTATAACCACATCAGATACCGTATCCAATGCTAATGTTATCCTGGATTCTGCCCAAAAAATAATTAATTCTTCCAGGGAGCAGCTTCAGCGGTCTTCATCAGCCGCAGCCGGATATAAATTTATAATCGAGAGAACGGCTAATAAATCGCGTGCCCTTAAAAGATTTCAGCAATTAAAAGATAACGGGGCAGATATAAAAATGGAGTCAAATGACTCCACCTTATTCGCTTTATATGTTATCATTCCTGCCTCACCTTCGGATACTTCCAGGATAAAAGATTCTTTGAAAACCTGGTACGGCAGAAAAAAAATATTTATAGAGCCGAATTAACTCAACGCTATTTCCAGTACCTGCTGCATGGTTTTAACATAATGAAATTTCATTCCCTTAATAAAACCAGGATCGATTTCCTCTATGTCTTTTTCATTCTGCCAGCAAAGAATGATCTCTTTTAATCCGGAACGTTTTGCAGCCAGTATTTTTTCTTTGATCCCACCGACAGGCAATACCTGCCCACGAAGGGTGATCTCGCCGGTCATTCCCAGGTAAGACTTTACTTTTCTGCCTGTCAGTGCAGAAGCAATAGAGGTCATCATCGTGATGCCCGCACTGGGTCCATCCTTGGGAACTCCTCCTTCCGGCACGTGCACGTGTAGCATTTTCCTGTTGAATATTTCCGGATCGATATTTACCTTCCTTCCATTTGACTGTAAATAGGTCAGCGCCGTGGTGGCACTTTCTTTCATCACATTACCAAGATTGCCGGTAAGCTTTAATTCACCTTTGCCATCACTGAGCGATGTCTCCACAAAGAGAATATCTCCTCCCACGTATGTCCATGCAAGACCAACCGCAACGCCGGGCATGTTCGCCACTTTATATAACTCATTGCTGTACCTGGCCTTACCCAGTATTTTTTCCACATCAGCCATGGTCATAAAACTTTTTACTTTATTCTTCATCGCAAATTCCTTTGCTTCGAAACGCATCACAGAAGCAAGGTAACGATCCAGTTCCCTGACACCACTTTCCCTGGTATAATCCTGAATGAGCCTTTCCAGAATTTTATCACCAATCTTAAAAATAATATTTTTTAATCCATGCGCCTCCCGCTGTTTGGGCAGCAAATGTCTTTTTGCGATTTCGATCTTTTCTTCAACGGCGTACCCACTGAGATGAATGATCTCCAGTCTGTCGCGAAGCGCGGCAGGAATATTATTGATGTCGTTGGCAGTGGCAATAAACAACACCTTGCTCAGGTCATACTCAAGCTCCAGATAATTATCGTAAAAACTATTATTTTGTTCAGGGTCCAGCACTTCCAGCAATGCGGATGAGGGATCACCTCGGTTGTCATGGCCTACTTTATCGATCTCGTCAAGGATCATCACGGGATTGGACGATTTGATCTTCCTGATCGATTGAATGATCCTTCCGGGCATTGCACCTATATAAGTTTTCCGGTGGCCGCGAATTTCACTTTCATCATGCAGGCCGCCAAGGCTCAGCCTTACATATTTTCTGCCAATGGCGCTTGCTATGCTCTTTCCCAGTGAGGTTTTACCTATACCGGGAGGACCGATAAAACAAAGTATCGGGCTCTTCATGTCGCCTTTTAATTTGAGCACCGCAAGGTATTCCAGTATCCTTTCCTTTACTTTCGCCATTCCGTAATGGTCGTGGTCAAGTATCTTTTTGGCTTTTTTCAGATCATATGAATCTGCTGTGTAATCTTCCCAGGGGAGGTCGAGCATCAGGTCGAGGTGATTGTACACAACAGAATAATCCGGCGTGCTGGGATGCATTCTTTCAAGCTTTTCAATTCCTTTGCGGAACATTTCCCTGGTGGCGACAGGCCATTTTTTCGTTTCTGCTCTTTTCTGCATCTCCTTCACTTCGCGGTCGTTATTATCGCCGCCCAGTTCGTCCTTTATGCTTTTTAACTGCTGCTGCAGGAAATACTCCCGCTGCTGCTTATCTAATTCGGTTTTTGTTTTAACGGTAACCTTATTCTTTAATTCAGCAAATTGCAGCTCCCGCTGTAACAACTGCGTAAGAAGGTCGGCCCGTGCCTGGATATTATTAAGTTTGAGAAGTTTTTGTTTTTCGACAAGATCAGTGTTCAGGTTCCCTGATATGAAATGAATCAGGAAAGAAGGATTTTCAATATTTTTTAAGATAATCCCTGCTTCAGAAGGAATATTTGGTGAAAGATGAATGATCTGTGCGGCAAGATCTTTAATGTTCGAAACATATGCTTCAAAATCCTGGTCCCGGGGCGCATCTTCTTCGTGAAGCGTTTCTACCCGGGCTTTGAAGTAAGGGTCGTCTGAAATGATGGCCCCGACTTTGAACCTAACTTTTCCCTGGATGATGACGGTGGTGCCACCATCGGGCATCTTTATCAGCTTAACTATTTTGGCAACTGTGCCCACATCTTCGAGGTCACTCACTGTGGGATCTTCCACGTCACTGTCTTTCTGTGCCACAACGCCGACCAGTTTGTCAGCCTTGTATGCATCATTGACGGCTTTGATGCTTTTGTCTCTTCCAACTGTAATCGGAAGCACCACACCAGGAAATAATACGGTATTTCTTAAGGGAAGAAGTGGTAACTCCGCTGGAATAACCAGTTCCTGTCCGTCGTTTTCGTTTTCGTTTAAAGGGATGATGGGAATAAAGTCCATTTCTTCTTCCGGCCTGAATCTAAAAATATCTTTCATTAATTCATTTTATCCATGACAAAATAACACTTCCTGCGATAATTTTTTCCTGTATTACACTGGAAGGTATATAAGTCAAGTTTAATGCCATGGTTCACACAACGTTCAAGTTTACACACAAACCACGCATAAGATGATTTCTTATGTGTCTTTGCGCTACCTTAAACTTTACTTGCGATCTTAGAATATCCGGAAACCGGCATAGAGCTGAAAATCATGATTTCTCCAGGTTTCACCACCACCGAGATTTTTGATATCCAGGAGACCAATCGAATAGCGGCCCCCGATCTTCAGGCCTCCAATATTAAACTGGACTCCGCCGAGAAGGGAAAGGTCTCCATATTTGAATGCGTTCCTGCCATTGTCCAGAAGATCCTGTTTTCTGTTAATTAGTATTCCAAATTGCGGACCTGCCTGGATGGTAAAAAATTTCAAAGGACGGTAACTGGCCAGAAGAGGCACGCTCAGGTAGTTCAGTTTCACATCCCTCACATCACTCAGCGAAGGATGATATATATTTTTGAACTCCTCGGTCGTACGCGTGTTGAACTGATTCCACAATACTTCCGGCTGGATGCCCCAGTGTTTATCAAAATTGATCTCGGAAAAAATTCCCGCGGTATAACCATATCTGAATTCCTGATTGAAGGATCTGCCTTCTATTTTATATAAATTAGTGCCTCCCTTAAGGCCTATGTGAAAACCCTGGGCAAACCCCATTGTACCAAAGGCGACAGCCATAATGAGCAACGAAAGAGATTTACTGTTCATATAAAAATATTTATTTATAGACCATGAAAATACACAATGGTTAAACCAACTTTATGTTAAAGTAATCACCGTGATTTCAGGCAATATACCCACTCGTCCCGGATACCCTATAAAACCATACCCCCGGTTAATGTACAGCTTCTGGCCCTCCTCCTCGTACAATCCTGCCCACTGCTTATACATATACTGCACCGGGCTCCATTTAAATCCCGGCAATTCAATGCCAAACTGCATTCCATGGGTATGCCCGGCAAGTGTGAGATCAATATCCGTGTAGCCCTTTCTTATTTCCGCATCCCAATGGCTCGGGTCGTGGCTCATCAGTATTTTAAAAGGAATATTTTCACTGCCCTCATGAGCTTCTTTCAATTTTCCATGTTTGGGAAAATTTGCTTTTGCGCTCCAGTTCTCCACACCGATCAATGCTATCTTTTCATTGTTCTTTTCAAAAACTATGTGCTCATTCATCAGCAATTTCCATCCCAGCTGAGCATGCACCTTCTTGAGATCATTCAGGTTATTTATTTTATCTTCTGCGCTTTCCCAGTGGGCATAGTCGCCATAATCATGATTGCCCAGGGTAGAATACACGCCCATTGGCGCTTCCAGCCGGTTGAACACATCTATGTAATCTGTCATTTCAATGGCCTTGTCATTCACCAGGTCGCCTGTGAACAGAATAATATCCGCTTTTTCATCCAGTATCTTTTCCACGCCCTTCAGCACTGCTTTTTTATTATTGAAACTGCCGGAATGAATATCGGAAAAATGAATAATTTTCAATCCCCTGAATGAAGCCGGAAGGTTACTAAAAGGAAGATCGATGCGTTTAATATGGTAATTATATTTATTGCTGAAGCCATAGATCAGGGTGCTGAACAAACCGCCACCCATTAACAATCCCGCCCAGCTCAGAAATGCCGATCTGGAAATACCATCCGATTCTTCATCATTCCCGGAAGAGGGATTCCTGAACAATTTTAGTATTATCCAGGTGGCGCCGCGCCGGATATCATCCAGTATGAAAAACAGGGAAGCGATCAGCTTTGAAAAAAACACGGCAACAAGCAGTGCAAAAAGATATGTGCGCACCTGTTTAGGCAGATTATCAAAGTTTACATAAGGAAAAGCCACAAGCGTTCCCAGCACTACCACGGCCAGCAGCCAATATATAACGATTATGGACATGCGAAGTTTAGGAGAACTTACGGGCAATACCATTTTCACAACCTGGAACACATAAATATCAAGCAGCAGCATGAGGCCGATGACGATCCATAAAAAGGCAGGATTACGCATGTATGCTAAAATTTTATAAATTCATCTAACTGAATGTTTATGGCGACTTTTGTCAACGGATCCTTAAGAGTCCTGGCATGATCCAGCAATTTATCTACAGCTGAAATAGGAAGTTTGTTGGGATGTACCACTACTTTTAAATAATTCAGGATACTTGTCAGGTGCTCCATGCCCCGCACGTTTCCGGAACGGCCCGTGGAAACGCCGGTGAGGAGAGCCTTTTTGTGCCACCAGACTTTTTTATAATCAGACAGGTCGAGCAGGGTTTTCAGCACACCTGGAATGCTCCCGTTGTATTCGGGCGAAATAAAAATAAACTTGTGGGAAGGCAAAAGCAGTTCATTTTCAATCTTTTCGTACGCGCTGTTGCGTCCGGAGAGGTCCATTTCTTCCAGGGTTAATATAGCGGATAAAATATTCTTTTCAGCAAGCGCCTGCTGGTAATAGGAGGCAATTTTGATGGAATTGCTGTCTTTTCTGTTCGTTCCGGAAATAATAATATACTGATCTTCCATAATCGTAATTCACGCAAAGTCGTTAAGATAGATACGATATTGCAAAACATGTGCTTGGTCTTTACGCTTGTTTGCGCCCTTGTGTGAATCCTTTTGCCATATATTATACCGAAATCTTAATTTTGCCATCCTGTCAGCAAGTTAGAGCTTATCAAGCTGTCTTGCAAAAGACTAAAATAATTATGGCAAGAGTAATAGGAGTGGCGAATCAAAAAGGCGGTGTAGGTAAAACCACTACAGCTATTAACCTGGCAGCGAGCCTTGCTGTGCTTGAATTCAGGACCCTGCTGCTGGATGCAGATCCGCAGGCAAACAGTACCACGGGCGTAGGCTTCGATCTGCAGAATATCCAGAAAAGCCTGTACGACTGCATGGTAAACGGTACTCCGGCAAGGGATGTGATTCTCAAATCAGAAATTCCTTACCTGGATGTCATCCCATCTCATATCGACCTGGTGGGAGCTGAAATTGAAATGATCAACTACCCAAGCCGCGAAAGTGTTCTGAAAAACATACTCGAGCCGATAAGGAAGGATTATGAGTTCATTATTATTGATTGCTCTCCTTCCCTGGGGCTTATTACCGTCAACGCGCTTACTGCTGCCGATTCGGTGATCGTACCTGTACAGACAGAGTTTTTCGCACTTGAAGGGCTGGGGAAATTGCTGAATACCATAAAGATCGTTCAGAGCCGGCTAAATCCCGAACTCGCAATTGAAGGCATATTAATGACGATGTATGACGGCCGTCTGCGGCTCTGCAACCAGGTGGTGAGCGAAGTACGCAAGCATTTCGATGAGATGGTTTTTAACACCATCATCCATCGGAACACCCGTATCAGTGAAGCCCCAAGTGTGGGCAAGCCGGTGATATTGTATGATGCCCAAAGCAAGGGTTCCATGAACTACCTTAACCTGGCGAAGGAAGTGCTTCAGAAAAATAATAAAACAAAGATCAGCCAGGAAGAAAGGATCCTTGAGTAAGCTCAGCAAAACAAATCAAACATGACCAGCCCCAGACAAAATAAGGATCTGCTAGGAAAGGGTATCCGATCCCTATTGCAAAGCATAGATACCGACATGAAGAACAATTCCGGAGAACTGAAAAGCTCTGTTGTGGAATCCGTTACTTCCATGCAACGCGTTCCGGTTTCCGACATCGAACCCAATCCGCGGCAACCGCGTAAGGATTTTGATGAGCTGGCCCTGCAGGAACTGGCGCATTCCATCAAATTGCACGACCTGGTGCAACCGGTTACCGTGTCGGTGCTGCCTAACGGAAAATACAGGCTCATATCCGGCGAACGGCGCTGGAGGGCAGCGAAGCTTGCGGGTCTGCAGGATGTTCCGGCTTATGTGCGCAAAGCCGACGACCAGCAGTTGCTGGAACTGGCGCTGCTCGAAAACCTCCAGAGAGAGGATCTGAACGCCATGGAAATCGCCCTGAGCTATAAAAGAATGATGGAAGAGCTCAGCCATACCCAGGAAGAGGTAGCGGAGCGTATGGGTAAGGAAAGAAGCACCGTGGCCAACTATATCAGGTTGTTGAAGCTTCCCCCTGATATACAGGTAGCAGTTAGAAAAAACGAGATATCCATGGGTCATGCCCGGGCCCTGATTAACGTGGACACCGTAGACAAACAATTGTATATTTATCACGAGATCACCAAAAATGGACTTTCTGTAAGACAAACGGAAGAACTGGTAAGGAAATTATACAAAGACAGCAGTGCTGTTAAAGAACCTGTAAAAGCAGCCATGCCTGCGGCATACAAAAAAATTGAAGATAACTTAGCTTCTCATTTCAGCGCAAAGGTTAAACTTAATCATACGAATAAGGGAAATGGCAGCATACTGATCGAATATTATTCTATCCATGACCTGAATAAAATACTTGAGCAGATGGGCGTAACGGCCAACTAAATGTCATGATGAAGATCTTAATAAACTTTTTACTGTTACTGGTCATTCATCAGTTTGCCTTTTCACAGATCAAAGACACGCTTCCCCTTCACAATGATACAAATAGCATAAAAACGGAAAACCTTCCGGTGCTTGCCGATACCATTCATTACAACGACACGGTAATTAAACACACCACTGACGGAAATGATACTGTTGTAAAAAAGAAAGTCCACTCACCAAAGCAGGCCACTATCCGTTCGGCCATCCTTCCGGGACTCGGTCAGATCTATAACAGAAAATACTGGAAGGTGCCCATCGTATACGGGGCGATCGGTATTCCGGGGTATTTGTTTTTTTATAATAAAAAATATTACAACGCATCACGTTATGCATTGTCAATGGTGGCCAATGAAGTGACAGATCCCGTGCAACTGGCAAAAGTCGACCCGCAATTAAAGGCGCTGGTAGCGTTGAAAGCGAAAGGTTCACTACTGAATTACCGCAATCAGTTCAGGAGGGACATGGATTATTCGGTGCTCATCACGCTGCTGATGTGGGGATTAAACATTGTGGATGCTACCGTTGACGGGCATCTCAGAGGTTTTGACGTAAGTGATGAACTGTCATTGCAAATAAAACCTGCACTCCTGCCGGGAACCATGGCGCCAGGTGTATCGTTCGTTGTTAATTTTAAATAAATAATTATTAAATGAAGATCGCATTACTGGGATATGGCAAAATGGGACAGGCCATAGAAGAAATAGCATTGCTGCGCAGGCATGAGGTAGTATTGAAGGTTTCTATAGAAAATCTTGAGGACGCAACAATAAAAAATATCCGGCAGGCAGACGTGGTAATAGAGTTTACCGGACCCGAAAGCGCATTCGATAATATAAAATTATGTATCGGTGCAGGAGTGCCGGTAGTATCGGGCTCCACCGGCTGGCTGGATAAATATGCAGAGATTAAAAAATATTGCAACAGTAAAAATGGCGGACTATTATACGCCAGTAATTTCAGCGTGGGTGTGAATATTTTTTTTGCATTGAATAAAAAACTGACAGAGCTGATGAAGGGACACGGATACAATGTGGAACTGAAAGAAATACATCATACGCAGAAAAAAGATGCACCAAGCGGCACCGCTATAACATTGGCGGAACAGGTTCTTGAAAATAACGGGCAAAAGAAAAAATGGGTGAACGAGGCATCCGATAATAAAGAAGACCTGGTAATCATCAGCGAAAGAACCGATCCCGCGCCCGGCACACACATCATTAAATATTATTCTGACGTTGATGATATTTGCATATCCCATACGGCGCACAACAGAAAAGGATTTGCAACCGGCGCTGTTCTGGCGGCAGAATTTTTAAATGATCATAAAAACGGAATATACAGCATGAAAGATGTGCTGGGAATAAATTGAGTAACTTAACGAAATTTTTACTTCAAAATGCTTTCTAAAAAGGCTCAATATGCTTTCCAGGCGCTGATGTACATGGCCGACAAGCCTGCAAATGAGCCTACGCTTATAGCTGAAATTTCTAAAAAAAGAAAAATACCTTTAAAGTTTTTGGAAAACATCCTGCTGCAACTCAAAAACGAAGGAGTGCTGGAAAGCAAAAAAGGCAAGGGCGGGGGTTATTTTTTCAGAATACCACCAAGGGACGTTCCCCTTGCCAGGATAATCAGGATAATAGACGGCCCTATCGCCATGTTGCCCTGCGTAAGCCTTTATTTTTATGAGCGGTGCAAAAACTGCGATGAGAAACATTGCGGCCTTCATGACACGATGGTGCAGGTTCGGGACACAGCCCTTAAGTTATTGGAAAGAAAAACGGTCGCGGATATCGCAACGCTATGAATATTTCATATTTTCCATCATTTCTTCGGACATCCTGCTGATATCGTATTCAGGCGTCCACCCCCAGTCTTTTCTTGCCACCGAATCATCTATGCTCTGCGGCCAGCTGTCTGCGATCGCCTGCCGGTAATCGGGTTCATAGTTTATGGTAAAACCAGGAACATATTTTTTTATCTCCGCTCCCATTTCTTCCGGAGAAAAGCTCATGGATGAAAGATTATAGGATGTTCTTACAGAAATTTTATCTGCCGGCGATTCCATTAATTCTATCGTGGCCCGTATGGCATCGGGCATGTACATCATTGGGAGATAAGTATCTTTTTTCAGGAAACAATTGTAGTGCTGATCAGACAATGCTTCATGGAATATTTCAATGGCATAATCCGTCGTGCCACCTCCCGGCGCGGATTTATAACTGATCAGCCCAGGGTACCTGAGACTGCGCACGTCCACACCGAAACGGCGAAAATAATAATTACACCAGAATTCTCCCGCATATTTACTGATGCCATAGACTGTTATTGGTTCTATGATAGTTTGCTGCGGACAATTGATTTTTGGTGATGTCGGACCGAAAACAGCTATGCTGCTCGGCCAGTATACTTTGTGTATCTGTTCCTCCTTGGCGATGTCGAGCACATTAAGCAATCCCTGCATGTTCAGGTTCCATGCCAGGTTGGGATTTTTTTCTCCCGTAGCGGAAAGAATCGCGGCGAGCAGGTATATCTGTGTGATATTCTGGCGGATCACCTGCACATGCAGCATTTCCTTGTTCATGATATCCAGGGAAACGTACGGCCCGGTGCCTTTCAGCAGATCATTCTCTTCCCGGAGATCCGAGGCGACGACATTTGCATTGCCATAAATTTTTCTGAGTGCCAGTGTGAGTTCAACTCCTATTTGTCCGGAAGCGCCGATTACCAGGATTTTTTCCTTGATCATTAGATGGGTTTTGAGGTATGAAAACGCGCAAAAATAAGATTCCCCACATTAATTACTTTTGCGGGATGGAAATATTTTTAAAAGAGCTGTTTGCGAACCAGGTGTATGATGAAAACAACTTTTTTTTAATTGCAGGTCCCTGCGTGGTGGAATCGGAAGATCTCATCATGGAAGTGGCGGAAAAGATATCGGGTATTTGCAGGAACCTTGGCATCCCCTGCATCTTCAAAGCGTCTTACAGAAAAGCCAACCGCACCAGCGGCGCATCCTTTACTGGCATTGGAGATGAAACGGCACTGGAAATGGTAAAAAAAACCGGGCTGAAATATGGCCTGCCGACAACATCGGATATTCACGCGCATGATGAAGCCGCGCCCGCCGCAAAATATGTCGACATCCTGCAGATCCCTGCATTTTTATGCAGGCAGACCGACCTGCTGCAGTCAGCGGCGGTGACAGGTAAAATCGTAAACGTAAAAAAAGGCCAGTTCCTCAATGGCGAGTCAATGAAATTTGCGGTTGAAAAAATACAGAAAGCAGGGAATAATAAAATAATTCTTACGGAACGCGGCACTACGTTCGGCTACCAGGATCTTGTTGTCGATTACCGGAACATACCAGCGATGCAAAAATTAAACGTGCCTGTAGTCATGGACTGCACCCATAGTTTGCAACAGCCCAATCAGACCAGTGGGGTCACCGGAGGTAATCCGCAACTGATCGGAACTATTTCGAAAGCGGCGATTGCATCCGGGGCAAATGGATTGTTCATTGAAACACATCCTGATCCTTCCCGTGCAAAAAGCGACGGGGCGAATATGCTGAAGCTGGATCTCCTTGAAAAATTATTAACTGACCTGGTAAAAATCAGAAAGGCCGTTGTGTGATTACTGATACCACAAAGGATTCCTTCTTACGGCCATTATGTACCGCTTCATATTCATCCAGAATGCAACAATGAAATATATTATCAGCGGGGAGCCCATCGTTAGAAAAGAAATGTAAATAAACCATGTCCTGATACGTGTGGGAGAAAGACCCATTTTGTCACCAATGGCGGCACAGACGCCGAACAATTTCCATTCGATAAAATATCTCAGGCGGTTCATACTATAAATTTAAAGATTAAACCTTTATCATGCAAGATTGATTAAGCTGATAACTTGATTTTTAGGTAAATTTGCATAAATTTTGATACGTAATTAAAATTGTACGAGAATGATATTTGATCTGGAGTTAATCAGGAAGGTGTATGAAAGATTACCACATAAAGTAGAAGAAGGAAGGGCACTCACCGGAAAAGCCCTGACACTGGCCGAAAAAATCCTGTACTCTCACCTGTACAAGCCCGCAGCGGCAGCTTACGAAAGAGGAAAGAATTACGTGGATTTCGCACCAGATCGCGTTGCCATGCAGGATGCCACCGCACAGATGGCCCTTCTGCAGTTTATGACCTGCGGTCGCGCAACCGTCGCAGTTCCCTCTACCGTACACTGCGATCACCTGATCCAGGCCAAATCCGGCGCCAAGGCCGACCTGGCCACCTCTCTTGATATTAACAAAGAAGTCTTTAAATTTCTCTCTTCCATATCCAATAAATACGGCATCGGGTTCTGGAAGCCCGGAGCAGGCATCATTCACCAGGTTGTTCTTGAAAATTACGCTTTCCCCGGAGGCATGATGATCGGAACAGACAGCCATACGCCAAATGCAGGCGGATTAGGCATGGTGGCCATAGGAGTTGGCGGAGCCGACGCGGTAGATGTGATGGCAGGCCTGGCCTGGGAGCTAAAAATGCCCAAGCTGATCGGCATCAAGCTTACCGGCAAATTAAACGGGTGGGCATCTTCAAAAGATATAATCCTTAAAGTAGCCGGCATCCTGACTGTAAAAGGCGGTACAGGAGCTATTGTAGAATACTTTGGGGAGGGCGCCGATAGCCTTAGCGCTACTGGTAAGGCCACTATCTGTAATATGGGTGCAGAGATCGGCGCTACCTGCTCCATATTTGCTTACGATGAAAAAATGTCGGCTTACCTGAAAGCTACCGGCCGGGAAGAAGTGGCAAAGCTGGCAGACGGGGTGCGGCAGCATCTGAGGCCAGATGAGGAGGTTTATGCAAATCCAGGCGTTTATTACGACCAGTTAATAGAAATAAACCTGGATGAACTTGAGCCATACGTGAACGGACCATTCACGCCGGATCTCGCATGGCCCATCAGTAAATTTGCTGATGCGGTGAGGGTAAATAAATGGCCTGAAAAACTGGAAGTGGCGCTTATCGGATCCTGCACCAATTCCTCTTATGAAGATATCAGCCGATCAGCCTCGATCGCCAGACAGGCTGTTTCAAAAAATCTAAAAAGCCGTTCTGAATTCACCGTCACCCCAGGGAGTGAACTGGTAAGGTTTACCATCGAAAAAGACGGATTACTGAAGGCTTTCGATGCGATAGGCGGTGTAGTGCTCGCTAATGCCTGTGGTCCCTGTATCGGCCAGTGGGCAAGGCATATAGATGATCCGAACAGGAAAAATTCCATCATCACATCTTTCAACAGGAATTTTGCGAAGCGCAATGACGGTCTTGCGTCTACTCATGCATTTGTCGCCTCACCTGAAATCGTAACCGCATTTGCGATCGCCGGCAACCTTACTTTCAATCCCTTAAAAGATAAATTAAAGAACGAGAACGGAGAAGAAGTGATGCTCGATGAACCCACAGGCGTTGAACTGCCCCCTTCAGGATTTGCAGTTGAAGACGCAGGTTACCAGGCCCCCGCAGCAGACGGTAGCGGCGTGACAGTGGATGTGGCTCCCGATTCCAACCGCCTGCAGCTGCTCTATCCTTTTTCCCCATGGGAAGGCACCGATCTCAGGGGACTGAGATTATTAATCAAAGCAAAAGGAAAATGCACCACTGATCATATTTCCATGGCAGGGCCATGGTTAAAGTTCCGCGGGCATCTCGATAATATTTCCAACAACATGCTCATCGGCGCAGTTAATTTCTTCAACGAAAAAACCGATAGTGTTAAAAATGAGCTTACCGGTGAATATGGACCAGTACCCGCAACACAACGGGCTTACAAGGCTCAGGGCATTGGCACCGTGGTGGTTGGTGATGAAAATTATGGTGAAGGTTCGTCCAGGGAACACGCCGCCATGGAGCCCAGGCATCTTGGCGTAAGGGCTGTTATTGTAAGAAGTTTCGCACGTATTCATGAAACCAATCTTAAAAAGCAGGGAATGCTCGCGCTTACCTTTGCCAGTAAAGAAGATTATGATAAAGTGCAGGAAGATGATGTGGTTGACATTGTCGGACTCGCAACGTTTGCACCAGGCAAGCAGCTGACGATGATGCTCACACACGGGAATGGCAAAATTGATGAAGTAAAATTAAATCATACGTATAATAAGCAACAGATCGAGTGGTTTAGAGCCGGTGGCGCGCTGAACGTTATCCGCAGGCAGTTTGCTAACGATTAATTATTTCATGCGAAGGCCCTAAGAAGCACAAAGGTGCATAAGTTTTTACTTATGCACCTTTGTTGTATTATCCTTTGCGGCTTTGCGCGGCAGATAAAAGTCCCGGATGAAGCTCATTTAACATTGAACCAGAGCAGAGCAGTATTGTTGAAAGTACCATTATAATTTATAAACAGTTCCTCCCCTTTTTCTATTTTTCTTATAGTTTGTATTCTGATCAGCCCTTCATCATATTCCATTTCATATTCGCAGTTGGAATTAAAGGAATGATTATAGAGCGGCACATACCCCATCGCCATGCAGCATTGTTTAGGGCTATCGCCCCATTCAAAAATATAATCGTGAAGCAGGGTCTGGTCCAGCAGCTTCCTGTCTTTCTGATTCATGACGATTACCGGAGACACCTCAATTACCATTCGCGCTTTTAATGATTCAGATGTAAATACACCTCTTCCCATTTTTTTTGCCGATCCGACGTATATGCATGGTAATATCATGAACATGGTGCAATATAGATAGTAAATTTGTCGCATGATGCTGGATACAGAACAGGACGACCTAACCGACCAATTTCTGGAAATCATCCGTAAGGAAGACGTACTGGAAACGCGCGAATTCCTGAATAATCAGAACATCAGTGATGTGGCGCTTCTAATAGATGAATTTCCAGAACATGAGGCCAGGATCATCAGCAATATGAGCACGCACAGGGCATCAAGCGTATTCAAGATCCTCGATGTATCCACTCAGAAAACCATCATCCAGGAACTTCCCCCCTATAAAACAGCAGAGCTGCTCAACCAGTTGCCCGCCGATGACCGGACCTCTTTCCTGGAAGAACTGCCCAGTGAAGTAGTGAAAGAACTGATCCGCCTGCTGGATCCGGAAGAAAGAAAAATAACCCTGGCGCTCCTCGGCTATCCTGAAGGCAGTGTCGGCAGGCTGATGACCCCGGACTACATCGCAGTGCAGGTAGACTGGACCATGACCGAAGTGCTCGACCATATCCGCGAGGAAGGTAAGCACAGCGAAACCATCGATGTGATCTACGTTGTTAACGACAGGGGTGAATTCGTTGATGACATGCGCATCAGGGAGATACTCCTGGCCGACCCTAAAAAAATCGTGGGCGAGGTGATTGACAACAGGTACATCACCCTGCAGGTTACCGATGATCAGGAAGTGGCCAACCAGATATTCAAAATGAATAATCGCGTGGCCCTGCCCGTTATAGATGATAAAAATATACTGCTTGGAATCGTGACCATCGATGACGTGCTTTGGGTGGCCAACGAAGAATTCAGTGAAGACATTCAGAAAATAGGCGGTACCGAAGCGCTGGATGAGCCATACCTTGAAATTTCCCTGATAAAGCTTTTTAAGAAACGCGTGGTATGGCTGATCGTTCTCTTTCTTGGAGAAATGCTCACTGCTACAGCAATGGGCTATTTTCAGGATGAGATCGCCAAGGCCGTGGTGCTGGCGCTCTTTGTGCCACTGATCATTTCCAGTGGCGGCAACAGTGGATCGCAGGCGTCCACACTTATCATACAGGCAATGGCAGTGGGGGAAATACACCTCAGAGACTGGTGGAAGGTGCTGAGAAGAGAAATTCTGTCCGGCCTGCTGCTCGGTTCGGTTCTGGGTCTGATCGGATTTTTCCGGGTGATCATCTGGGATTCCATTTTTCATACCTACGGTACCCATGCTGTGCTGATCGCCATCACCGTCGGTTCTTCACTGGTGGGCGTGGTGCTCTGGGGCACACTGACAGGGTCCATGCTACCCATCATCCTTAAAAGGCTGGGAGCAGATCCCGCAACGTCTTCCGCTCCTTTCGTCGCTACGCTGGTGGATGTTACCGGATTACTGATCTATTTCTCCCTTGCGTTTATGCTGATGAAAGGAATACTGCTCTAAACTTTGTGCAGACCATTAATTTTGAGTTTCTTAGCGTAATTATTCATCATATTATAATTATTTTCTCCTATGTGTGGAATTGTCGGATATATTGGCCCAAAAGAAGCTTACCCTATTATACTTAAAGGATTAAAAAGACTTGAATATCGTGGTTACGATTCGTCCGGGGTTGCATTGTTAAACAAAGGATTAAAAATATATAAGAAAAAAGGGAAAGTTTCAGAACTCGAAGAGTCACTTATCGGGCAGGATGTTCATTCTCATATCGGCATTGGGCACACCAGGTGGGCCACGCATGGCGAGCCAAGCGACAGAAACGCGCACCCGCATATTTCCGCCAATGGCAAGCTTGCCATGATCCATAACGGTATTATTGAAAACTATAATCTGCTCAAGCACGAACTGCTGAATAAGGGGTACAGCTTCAGCAGCGATACGGACACAGAAGTATTATTAAAATTCATTGAAGACATACAGCTTAATAACAATGTCGACCTGGAAGAGGCGGCCCGGATCGCGCTCAGACGTGTTGCAGGCGCCTATGTGATCATACTGATCGACCAGGATAATCCCGACACATTAATTGCCGCACGCAAGGGAAGTCCGCTGGTGATCGGCATTGGCAAAGGAGAACATTTTCTTGCCTCTGATGCTTCCCCGATCATTGAATACACCAAAGAAGTGGTGTATGTAAATGATTATGAGATGGCCATTATAAAGGCTGATGAGCTGATACTCAAAAACCTGGGCAATGATAAGGTGACCCCTTTTATTCAAAAACTCGATATCGAACTCGCCACTATTGAAAAGGGCGGGTACGATCATTTCATGCTCAAGGAAATATTTGAACAGCCCGACACGATATTCGATTGCCTGCGTGGAAGAATGGACGCGAAAGCAGGATATATCAGGATGGCAGGTGTCGATAAAAATATAGAGCAGTTAAAAAATGCAAACCGGTTTATTATCATTGCCTGCGGCACCAGCTGGCACGCAGCGCTGCTGGCTGAATATGTTATTGAGGAACTATGCCGCATACCGGTAGAAGTGGAGTATGCTTCAGAGTTCAGGTACAGAAATCCCATCGTTGCAAAAGGCGATGTAATATTTGCCGTTTCCCAGAGCGGTGAAACTGCAGATACACTGGTGGCCATTGAAAGAGCAAAAGAAAATGGTGCATTCATATTCGGCATAGTGAACGTAGTAGGATCTTCCATAGCGCGTATTTCCCATGCGGGCGCATACACCCATGCAGGACCCGAGATCGGTGTAGCCAGCACCAAGGCATTTACCGCACAGTTGGCAGTACTGACCATGATCGCACTTAAAATCGCAAAAGAAAAAGGGACACTGGAGCAGAAAAGATTTATGCATTTATTAAATGAATTGCATGAAATTCCAGGCAAAGTAAAAACCTTGCTGGAATCCAACGTAGCCATTAAAAAACTGGCCATTAAATATCAGAACGCTAATAACGCACTGTATCTGGGCAGGGGATATAATTTTCCCATCGCGCTTGAAGGAGCGCTTAAACTGAAAGAAATATCCTACATCCATGCAGAAGGATATCCTGCCGCTGAAATGAAGCACGGTCCCATTGCGCTGGTCGATGAAAATCTTCCGGTAATGATCGTTGCCACAAAAGATTCCTACCACGAAAAGATCATAAGCAATATCCAGGAAATAAAAGCGCGTAAGGGAAAGGTCATAGCCATCATTACCAGCGGCGATGAAGTGATCACTGACCTGGCCGATGATGTGATCGAAGTTCCCGAAGCGGATGAACTTATGGCGCCAATGCTAAGCACCATACCTTTGCAGTTGTTTGCTTATCATGTGGGCGTAGCCAAGGGTACGGATGTTGACAAACCCCGCAACCTTGCAAAAAGTGTAACAGTGGAATAACCTATCCTGCCTATGAACATAATAAAAAAAAATCCGGTCACTTCCTTAGGATATAATTTTATCCCCACAGAAGATATTCCTGCGGGCAGTGATGAATATTACCTGCGCAATGCTCAGAATAAAAACGGCATTAATTATCGCAGCCTCACAGCGTATGAAATCGAAGTGCTGGTACGCAACAGGAATACTTCCGATAACTGGAATAATTTACTTGTGTCCAATGCATTTAGTGCTGAGCAGGTGCACAACTGCAAATTCTTTGGGCTGGTTCGCATCGGTAAGCTCGAACCTTTCTACCTGGAATTTAAAAACCTTCGCAGGCCGGTGGGCTTGTATAACAGCACTATCATCAGCTGCGATTTTGGTGATAACGTGGTGATCGATAACGTCAATTATATTTCACATTATATTACCGGAAATGAAGTGATCGTGGTGAATGTTAATGAGCTCGCCACAACGGATTACGCGAAATTTGGTAATGGTATACTGAAAAACGGTGAAGAAGAAAAATTACGGATCTGGCTGGAGGTTTGCAACGAAAATGGCGGCCGCAGGGTAATTCCCTTTAATGGTATGCTGCCGGGAGATGCTTACCTGTGGACACAGTCCCGGGAAGACGAGATAATTCAATCCCGGTTCCGGGAATTTACATTAAAAAGATTCGATACCCGCCGGGGATATTACGGAGTAATAGGCGACAGAACAGTTATTAAAAACTGTAAAATAATAAAGGATGTTAATATAGGCAGTGATGCGTACCTGAAGGGTGCGAATAAATTAAAGAACCTCACCATTAATTCATCCGCAGAAGCGACCTCCCAGATCGGGGAAGGCTGTGAACTCGTCAATGGAATTATAGATTATGGCTGCAGAATATTTTATGGCGCTAAAGCCGTTCGTTTTTTTATGGCATCGCATTCTCAACTAAAATATGGCGCCCGGCTCATTAATTCGTACCTCGGCAATAATTCAACGATCTCCTGTTGCGAGGTACTGAATTCGTTAATTTTTCCTTTTCACGAACAGCATCATAACAATTCTTTTTTATGCGCCTCCCTGCTTAAGGGACAGACCAACATCGCCGCAGGCGCCACTATCGGGTCAAATCACAATTCACGCAGTCCGGATGGAGAGATCATTGCCGGCCGGGGTTTCTGGCCAGGGCTTTGCGTGAGCCTAAAGCACAATTCCAGATTCGCTTCTTTTACTATTATTGCCAAAGGAGATTTTCCGGCAGAGCTGAATATTCCGGTGCCTTTTTCACTGGTCAGCAATGACGTTACCAATAACATGCTGGTGGTGATGCCGGGATACTGGTTCCTGTATAATATGTATGCGCTGGCGCGCAATTCATGGAAATACTCCGACCGCGACAAACGCACAGAAAAAAAACAATTGATAGAACATAATTTCCTTGCCCCGGATACGATCAATGAAATTATTCAGGCGATTAAATTATTCAGACAACTGACCGGCAAAGCATGGCTTAAAAACAATCCCGGTGCAACAGGAAATGAATTGGAAATTGGAGAAAGACTATTGGAATCGGATGACCCTTCTTTACAGGATCTTGAAATCTTTGCCGATGGTTTTGAAAATACGAACCGGAAGACCAAACTGATAAAAGTTTCTTCCTGCTACAAAGTATTTAAGGATCTGGTAAATTACCATGCGGCAAATCTGCTGGTGAATTATATCAATGTAAATAATGCCGGCTCCCTGGAATCTTTACATTTGGCAGCCCCGCCGCTCGCTTCCCTTTCTGAATGGAAAAATATCGGCGGCCAACTGATCAGGGCGGATGTAATAGATGAAGTACAAAAAGATATCAGGGAAGGAAGATTTACGGGTTGGGAAGACATCCACGCAGTGTACAGCGAACAAGGCGCTAATTACGCTATGGACAAGCTACGGCATGCGTTGGCAGCAATGAAAGAGGCAACCGGATTATCTATTGATAAAAATGATCTGCATGCTCTGCTGGAAGAAAGTGTTGTTACTAAACAATGGATGGTGAATAATATTTACAGCTCCCGTGAAAAAGATTATATCAATCCCTTCAGATTGATGGTGTATGAAAATGCCGAAGAAATGAATACGGTCATCGGAAGCCTGGAAGATAATGTTTTTATAAAGCAGGAAAAGGCAGCCATGGAGAAATACAGAAAGGATGTGGATACAGCACTTATAAAACTATCTACAGCTTTATAAATCTGAAAACATTTGTCCGGCCAGCAGGCGTTGTCCCGATTAAATAATACATTCCTTTGAGCAGATGCGCTACGCTGAAATGTTGCTCGGATGAACTTCCGGGAAGATCTGATATACGCTGCTTTATAACATAGCCGGAAGAATTATAGACAGCCATATTCATCCGGCACACACCAGGAACAGTAACGGTTACGTTCAACCTTTCCATAACCAAATTCTCCCCTGATATGCAATAATCATTTTTTTTCTTTACCGATCCTGCAGGAACAACATTGCTATAGATACATTTTTCTTCCGCATCAGCGGCCCTTACCCGGAAAAATGCAGTTTCATTTTCTGATATATCCTCCTTATAATGAGTAACACCTTTCCTGGCAAACTGCTCGCGTATGGTTATAAAGTTATTATTGCTTACGCCACGCTGCAATTCAAGTTTATAAAAATCGGCGTCAGACTTAATGTTCCAGTTGAACCGGATATTATTCCCGATGCTTTCTGCTTTTAAGGAAATACTGGAAAAAGGAAGCGGGTTTTCCTGGCCAATGGCGCTGGCCAGTGCGAAGTAACTATTCGCTGAAAACCCGCTTGCAGCAGTGCTGCTAACCCAGCCATCTGCTCCTGCGCTTCCGCCCACAGCAGTATTCCCTGCATTCTCCCATTTATCCCCTGTCAACCTGGCTACACGGAGATCAGAAAGACTGGTCACCCCACCACTTCCCGGGTCGCTGAAGGAAAGCGTCGTGACTGCATTTACCGGTGCTCCAATGCCGGAAACACTCCAGTATTCAATATGCGACACGTGATTAATTCCGCTGCCCATTGTGTTATTAAGCGTGTAAGGATCTGCCTGATTATATTCCACCGTGAAATCTCCCGTTGCATTTTTCAGCGCCAGCCATCTCATTTTCATCCCTTTTCCAACAGGGAAAACAAAATCATCGTTCGCGAGCCCTGATTTTTTTAACGGGCCATTTATAAAACTTTCTGCCGTAAGGGTATCGGCGCTCACACTGCAGGAAGCAGCCAGTACAAGCATGGAGGCGGAAGTGGATGTTAGCCTTCCCTTTAATAAAGATAATTTGTATGAAAGCACTAGTGGAGACTGCAAAGTTACCCCTGCTGAATTAATTGTCAGGACAATAGTATTACTTATGCCGCCAAGCATATTTATTTTCTGAGAGGCATTTCCATTCAGCATTATTTCCTGTGATCCTGTGCCAGACTCTGTAATGGTTCCGGATAAAGGCTGGATAATATTGCCTTTAACGGCCAGCACCACATTCCTGGCAGTATTGCCCATGTCGAAAGTCCCATTTTCGATCAGGTCTCCGCCGACAGTTATAGTATCGGAAAAGTTCAGACCGCAGGTAACCCCGGCATCTATTACAAAGTCGCTTCTTATTATAACACCGCTTGTTCCCGCAGCTGTATATTTTAAGGCTCCTCCTGCCACGGCATCCGACTTTAATACTAATTTACCGTACGTTCTTCCACTGAGTGATATCGTGCTGGAGAGCGCCGGCACATCAAATTCCACTACCCCCTGCTCCGTGCCGGCAACCACAGATAATACCTGCATATTTGCGGCATGCGCCCGAATGGTATTGTGCACAAACCTTCCCCCGTTTCTTATCCTGATGGAGTCAGCAACGCTGACGGGTGTTCCAGAAGACGCGCCGGATGAATTTCTGAAAATACCTCCGTTGTGAACGTCCAGCCCATAACCCGGACCGGTGATCACCAGACCCGGGACCAATGTATTTTCTTCCGGCAATACCAGTTCAATATTATTTCCAGCAGCAGGGGAAATGCTGATGTTTTTAACCGTGACAGTAACATTTCCTGATGGCAGAATTACTGTATAACTGCCCTGCACAAACGAATTATCCAGCACCACCACCTCTGTATTTACCGGCGACAGGTCGTCCGACCAGTTCAGCGCATTATTCCACTGGTTGTCCCCGCCGCCGCCATCCCATTTTGCCTGGGCACAGGCTGCAGGAGATAAAAAAACCAGAAATATCAGGACATAAAAAAAGAGGTGCGACATGTATGCAAAATACAGTCACACCTCTTGTGGTAACAAGGGATAAACACCCGGTTGTTACTGTTTTATAAACCTGAAAGTTGCCGTCTTTTCACCATTGATATACCCGGTCACCTGAAACATGCCTGCCGACAGTGAAGTAGCGTTCAGCCATACTTCCTGGTTTCCGGAACTGATTGATACAACCTGGTTCTGCATGATCCTTCCGGAAATATCCGTCACCACAAGCTGCATATTTCCTCTCACAGAAGAGCTGATATTCAGTCTCGCCCTATCTCTTACCAGCGTCGGGATCATGGAACTGATCATAACACCTTTCGATCCGTTCATCACTATAATAATATTGCTGAAAGAAATACTTCCGTCTTTATCATACATTTTCAGCCTGTAATAATTATTTCCGGAACTGAGTGTGTTATCAGTAAAGCCATAATTCAGTTTTCCATCAAGACCCGGCAGTGAGCCAATGCTGCTGAAGCTAATGCCATTTTCAGATTTAACTATCTCAAATTTTGATGGTGTACTGTTTTCCGTAATTGTCCAGTCCAGCTCAGCGCTGTTCTGCAATTTCTTACCCGTAAACGACAGGAGTTTTATAAACAGGGCGCTGTTTATTTTATAGCCGATTGCAAAAGAATTAAAGGAAGACTGTAATGCAGTAGCGAGTGAGCCGGCAACGGAAGTACCCGGGAAAATATTGTTTCCGGTTGCGCCCCTGGCGTCGATCCAGTTTGTTCCGTCATAAGCAGCGGCCACCAGGGTATCTGTCGCCGAAGCACCTGCTATTGCTCCTACCAGTTTCATGGTTACGATAGCGCTTGCCGTACCCGAGGGCCGGGTTACATCCCAGTAGTAGGGTGATAATCCTGATAAAGGAGATAATACAGTACCTCCTTTATTACCAGTTATAAGATTGACCTGAAAGGTGTTAGCGGCAGCGCTGTTGGGCGTAATAGTAAGCGCTCGCAGCACGTCACCTGTTCCGGAAGGAAAGTCAACAGGAGACGTAGAAAGTGTTTTCCTCCTCACCGGACCATTTACATAGGCGCTGTTTGATGGTGAATTAACCACGATAGCGTTTCCACTCGTGTTGTTGATCGTAAGATAATTAGCCAGCGAGGTATTCAATTTGCCGGGTGTGCCACCGCTGAAGTCGATGCGGCCGACTTCCATGGAGCTGTTCAATGTTACTCCCAGAGCATTATTAACTTTCAGACTAACCTGGTGATTGGCATTATCTATAGTGCCCGAGGAAGAACTGATCGTCTGCGTGGTGCTGCCATTAAATTCAACATTGAAAATACTCTGCGATTCATTTACCGCAGTGGAAGAAGCGCCAAAACTCCCTGCAGTGTGGTGAAAATCACCTTTAATTACCAGGCTTGTTGGGTTGATCAAATTATCATTGTTATTCTGCAGGTTGAAACTGATTCCACCGGCATTGAAATCACCCTGCACGTTCAGTGTCATTGTCTTATCAATTCCATCGACTTTTGATTCGATCACCTTAGAGGTGCCGGAGATATTAAGTGATCCTTTTATACCAACAGTATTAAGAGGAAGACTCGGACCTCCGTTAGCTAATAAGGTAAGCTCATTGCTATTGGTGTTAAGTATATTGACATCACCATTGATGTTTAAATTTAACAGCGAAAGAGGAGTAAGATTAGAGCTCTGACCCGGACAATTGTAGGTAAGGTTTCCAATATTACCTGTTTCATCGATTGCCAGGCCATAATTCACTAAGCCTGAGATCAGGATCGTTGAATTATTATCGTAATTGGCCTTTGGAACGGATGCGGGATCCGTTTTTATTTCGAGGGTAGAACCTGATTTGAAGATCAGAAAATTATCTGAATTAGCATTGTCGTACAGAAGTCCGGAACGGCCAATGGTCAGTTTGCCGCCGTTATTGAAATTCAGTGCCGTTGACCCTGTAGTGGGTAAAATAAAGTAGGCAAAGGAATTCAGGGCATCGTTACCAGATGTAAGCCATTCTCCGCTTACAGATCCCTGTCCGCCTGGTATAAAATTAAATACGCATTCTACATTACTCGCAGCGTCTGTCTCCAGTTTGGAGCCTCCATCAATCTGTAAACCTGGCGTTGCCGCACTGGTACTGTTTAAGGTAATTGTTTCGGTCGGGCCTCCGGTTGCGGTTATTTTGACTGAACTGTTACCTGTAATAGTAAGTGTACTCAGGTCTATGTTCACATTAAGGCTGACAGATGCAGCGCCATCAAATACAGCATTTTCCGTTGTAAGATGTGGATAAGCTGTACCAGCAGCACCCCCGGAAGATAATGACCAGTTAGTAACATTGTTCCAGTTCCCTCCACCTGTTCCTCCAATCCAATAATATGTTTGTGCAGATCCGGTAAGCGCCAATAGCAGGAATACTACGGTTGATACGTAGATTTTTTTCATACATTAAGTGTTTAGGGGCTATAAATACACAGGCTAATGGATAGGGGTTCTTCCGGAAAGAGAGGGTATATGGAGAGTAGGAACGGCCAAAGTACACTTTATATCCAATTTTTGCAATAGGCGCGGCAAATTAAACAGGAAACTGTCTTTTTAAACAGTAAACTGTTCGTAAAAGCAAGATCCCTCCTGTTAAGGGGAGGGATCTTGCTTTTAATAATGTCTTTGAAACTACATTTTTGGCTTAGTCGTGTCGGTCATCGGCATAGCTGTAGTATCCATTTTCATAGCAGCTGTATCCGGGGCCATTGGAGCCATAGATGCTGAATCAGCAGCCTTGGTTCCTCCCGTTTTTGTAGTGTCGTTACAGGCAGTCATAGAAGCGGCAATAACAATAACAGCAAATAATTTTTTCATGCAAATAATTTTAACAGGTTAAAAATGGCGGCAAAGATATATTTTAATGTTAATATTATTTAAATCGCCTTATTTCTTTCGGAAGAAGATGCGTATAGGCACTCCCGTAAATGGAAAGTTGTTTCTCAGCTGATTTTCAAGGTAATTCTTATAAGGCTCTTTGATATCATCCGGGTGATTGCAGAAAAATGCGAATGAAGGCACAGGTATCGGCAACTGGGTGATGAATTTAATTTTGATCGGGTTACCACGAACCACAGGTGGATTATAGCTTTCAATGGCCTTCAGCATCACTTCATTTAAAACGGAGGTAGGAATGACCCTTTGCCGCTTTTCGTATACTTCCATGGCCGTTTCTATAACTTTAAATATCCTTGTTTTTTCTTTAACGGAAATAAAAAGGATCGGCACATCCGTGAAAGGTGCCATCTTTTCCTTCAGCTTTTTTTCGTAATCCTTTGAGGTATTGGTTTCTTTGTTTACAAGGTCCCATTTATTTACCAGCACCACGATTCCTTTGCCTTTTTTCTCGGCCATTGAAAAGATATTCAGGTCCTGGGCGGTAATACCTTTTTCAGCGTCGAGCAGTAATAAGCAGATGTCTGCTTCATCCATTGCTTTTATAGCACGGATCACTGAGTAGAATTCAAGGTCCTCATGCACTTTTGTCTTGCGTCTGATCCCCGCCGTATCGATCAGGATGAATTCTTTTTGAAATAATTTATAATGGGTATGAATGGTATCTCTGGTTGTGCCCGCGATATCGCTTACAATGGTTCTTTCTTCTCCTACCAATGCGTTAAGCAGGGAGGATTTACCCACATTGGGTTGGCCCATGATCGCTATTTTAGGCAGCGCATCTGTCTCTTCGGTTTCATCTGATTTTTTTTCCGAGATCAGCGCTGTAACGGCATCGAGCAGATCGCCTGTGCTGCTGCCGGACATGGCCGATATAAAAAAAATATTTTCAAAGCCCAGCCCGTAAAATTCTGTTGCCTCAAGCAGGCGTTCATGATTATCTACTTTATTTACCGCTAAAAAAACAGGCTTGGAGGTTCTTCTCAGCGTGTCGGCCATGGAGACGTCCAGGTCAGTTATGCCTGTGGTAACATCTACCACAAATATTACTGCATTGGCCTCTTCCAGTGCCACCAGCACCTGTTTTTTGATCTCTCTTTCAAAGATGTCCTCGCTCTGAGGCACAAACCCTCCGGTATCTATTAGATTGAAAGTTTTTCCGTTCCAGTCGGTCACTCCATACTGACGATCGCGGGTTACGCCGCTGATATCGTCCACAATGGCCTTTCTGCTACCGAGCAGGCGGTTAAAGAAGGTGCTTTTTCCAACGTTTGGTCTTCCGACAATCGCTACTGTAAATCCTGACATAATAATTTGACCGCTTAAATTAAACAACAAAGGCTCCCTTTCGGAGCCTTTGAAACTGTTGCGAAGGGAGGGTTCGAACCTCCGACCTTCGGGTTATGAGCCCGACGAGCTACCGCTGCTCTACTTCGCGATGTGTATAGCAAAGGTAAGGTGATACTCCATTGGTTCCAAATTGTATTTATCTTGCACCCATGAAGGCAGGATTCGTTAGCATATTCGGCAAGCCAAACGCCGGCAAAAGCACCTTACTCAATGCACTGATGGGCGAGAAGCTGGCGATCGTGTCACCAAAGGTGCAAACGACCCGGCACCGCATCAAGGGTATCATTACAGAACCGGAATACCAGATCATCTTTTCTGATACCCCGGGCATCATTGAGCCACGATATAAACTTCATGAAAAAATGATGTCAGCCGTGAAAACTGCCGTAGAAGATGCAGATGTTGCGCTTTTGCTGATAGACATTAATGAAAACCTTGCTGAAGCAGATGAAGTGTTTTCTTCACTCAGGTTAAGGGTACCTTCCATATTGCTGATTAATAAAACGGACAAGACCACGCCTTCCCGGATAAAAGATGTGGAAGAATTTTTCGAATTTAAAAAGTACGCGACCGTCATTGCCAAGATCTCCGCATTAAAAGCAGAGGGCATCAAAGAACTCGTCCAAACCATCGTTCAGTATCTTCCGGAAGGGGAGCCCTTTTTTGAAGGCGATGAATTATCTGATCTTCCCACAAAGTTTTTTGTAGGAGAAATGATCAGGGAAAAAATATTCCTGTTGTTCAAGGATGAAATACCCTATCACACCACGGTGATCGTGAATGAATTCAAACAAAAATCCTCTCTGATAAAAATAAGCGCCGACGTGATCGTACAACGAGAAACGCAAAAGGGAATATTATTGGGCGAAGGAGGTAAAATGATCAAACAACTGGGCACGGACGCCAGGAAAGACATTGAACAATTCCTTCAGCAAAAAATATTCCTTGAGCTTTTTATAAAGGTCCGTCCTAAATGGCGCGACAGTGATAACATGCTAAAAGAATATGGATATCATTAATTAACCTCTTTTAGAAACAGCACTCGCTCCGCTGGATCTTATTTCTCCCTCCTTTCCTGTTCCTTTGTAATACACATTGGAAGCACCGGACGCTTCTGCGCTGATTGCTTTGTTGGCGGTCAGCTCAACATCTGAGGCACCGGATGCATGGACCTCGCAATTGTCCGCAACAAATTCATACCCCTTCAAATTTGACGCACCACTGGCTTCCACTTTTAAATCCGCAGCGCTGCCGTTCAGGTACGCATCTGAAGCGCCACTTAATTTAATTTGCAGCGATGCAGCTTTTATCTGTCCCTTCAGATCGCTGGCGCCACTCATGCGAATAGAAAGGGAATTACAATTCAACACACCATTGATTTTTACTTCAGAGGCTCCGCTGGCGCCAATTTCATCCAGTGCTTTTGCAGAAACATAAACCCTTGCATGCCCTTTATTGCCGAACCAGTTTTTCTGCTCATACCAGATTTTTAATACGCCATTTTTTACTTCTGTTCTGATGGCAGCTATATTTTCTTTACTCCCGCTCACAGCCACTGCGTTTTCGTTTCCGGGAGACAGCTGGAGTTCAATTGCGCTGGATACCTCGATGCTGTGGAAGTCGCCTGTTTTTCTTACCTGTGCATCCTTATCATAAAACACCTGCTGGCAGGAGACCGTTAAGGTTGCCGCAATGAATATTACCGGTAAAATATATTTCATACTATTTATTTATACCTGAGACGCATGAAACAAATAATTTGTTACACGTCAGTATAAATTTACTTCATATCTTTGAAGCAGATCCTGAATTCAGGATCTGCTTCACATTCCCGGGGTGCCTGGGCCGAAAGGCCCGGCTGAGATGATACCCGTTGAACCTGCCAGGGTAATTCCTGCGAAGGGAGACACAACGCTTCATTCTTTATTTAACCCGGTGAGTTGGTGGCTGACTTAACAACTCAGACAATGAACAAACTCATCGCTGCATTATTTTGCACACTTCCATTATTTACAACTGCCCAGAAAGACCGCACGCGGGCCGCGGAAGATTCTCTAAAAAGAGCGGCACTCTATCTTGAACCCGTAGAGGTAAGGGCCACCAGGGCTGCTGAAAACTCTCCATTTACTAAAAATACTATTACCAAAAAAGACATCAGGAATACCAACCTCGGCCAGGATCTTCCTTTTATGCTGAACCAGATTCCATCTGTAGTAATCAATTCCGATGCGGGTAACGGTGTGGGATATACCGGGCTGCATATCAGGGGCTCTGATGCCACCAGGATCAATATGACCATTAACGGCATCCCCTACAATGATGCGGAATCACAGGGACTGTTTTTCGTGAACCTGCCTGATCTTGCTTCTTCCGTGAGCGATATTCAGGTGCAGCGCGGCATTGGTACTTCCTCTAATGGTGCGGGAGCGTTTGGAGCAACGATGAACTTCAGCACCAATGAAGTAAATATTACACCCGGAGCAGAGATTAACAATAGCTATGGTTCGTTCAATACCTGGAAAAATACCGTAAAAGCTTCTTCAGGATTGATAAACGACCATTTCACTATTGACGCCCGCCTATCTAAAATTTCCAGCGACGGTTATATAGACCGCGCCTCAACGGATCTGCATTCCTTTTATTTATCCGGCGCTTACATTACAGCCAGCACTTCCATCAGGCTGAACGTATTATCCGGCAAAGAAAAAACTTACCAGGCCTGGAACGGGATACCGGAAGCTGATCTGGCAGACAACCGGACAAAAAACTATTCAGGAACAGAAAAATCCGGTGCGCCTTATGATAATGAAACAGATAATTACCAACAGGATCATTACCAGTTATTCTTAAATCAGAGGTTTAGTAAAGAACTTGAATTCAATACTGCATTTTTTTATACAAGAGGAAAAGGATATTATGAAAATTATAAAGCGGCGCAGCCATTCGCTAAATATGGTGCAAAGGATTTTATTAAGGGATCGGATACTATCACTGCCACCGATCTGGTGAGGCAGTTATGGCTCGATAATAAATTTTTTGGCCAGATTATTTCTCTGCAATACAAGCATGACAAGGGCCTGCTGACGGTTGGCGGCGGATGGAACAGGTACAATGGGCAGCACTATGGCGAAGTAATCTGGGCGCAGGTTGGATTTCCTGTTGAATACAAGTATTATGAAGTTCCCGCTCATAAAACAGATATTAACAGTTATATAAAATACCAACACCGTTTGGCCACAGGCCTGGAAGCATTTGCAGATTTGCAATACCGCTATATTAATTATTATCTCGGAGGTTTTACGGCCAATCCTGCATTGATCATTCAGAATAAATACAACTTTGTAAACCCTAAAGCGGGCCTGACCTATTCATTTAATGAAGCCAGGTTGTATGCTTCTTATTCCTATGCAGCAAAAGAGCCCAACAGAGATGACTTTGAAGCAGGAATAAACCAGCAGCCGAAGCCGGAAAAAATGCATGATGTGGAAGCCGGTGTAGAAGTTAAAAATAAAATATGGAACTGGACCGCGAATATTTTTTATATGAAGTACAAGGACCAGTTAATTCCCACAGGAAAAATAAATGATGTGGGCGCTTACACGCGCATTAATATTCCAGACAGCTACAGGCTTGGAATAGAGTTGCAGGGAAATATCACCCTGGCGAAGTGGGTAAGCGTATCTGCAAACCTCGCGTTGAGCAGAAATAAGGTAATTAACTTTACTGAGTTTTATGATGATTATGACAATGGCGGACAGAAAACAAGTTTTTATCCATCAGCTGATATCGCTTTTTCACCTGCCGTGGTTGGTGGCGCTTCACTGAATTTTTATCCGTTTAAGAATGCGGCAATTAATTTTTCAGGAAAATATGTGAGCCGGCAGTACCTGGATAATACTTCGAAAAAGAACCGGAGCCTGAATGCGTATTATGTACAGGATGCAAGAATTTCTTATGCCTTGCATAACAAATTATTTAAGGAGACCGATTTTATTTTCCAAATAAATAATTTATTAAATAAGAAATATGAGTCCAATGGGTATACGTTCAGTTATCAATCCGGTGGTGCTGTTGCAACGGAAAATTATTATTTCCCAATGGCGCCGGTAAATGTAATGTTTGCGGTAAATATCACTTTGTAAAGAAAGGTTTCATGCTAAGGCGCGGAATTAATATTATTTGCTCCATTCAACCATGCCACCGGCAAGATTCTTTACATTCTTAAATCCCGTCATTTCAAGGAACAGGCAGGCCTGGAGGCTCCTGTTGCCGCTGCGGCAATAAAAAATCACTTCATTATCCCTGAGCCCTTCGATCTCATCGAATTGCATGCCGTGTATTTTTCCAAGTGGCAACAGTATTCCGCCGATATTAAATTCCGCATTTTCACCGGGCTCCCTGACATCCACCAGGTTTAATTTTTCACCTGCCTGCAAACGTGCTTTTACTTCCTGAACAGAAATATTTTCCATATGAGTTTAATTAGCATTTACCTGTTGTTGATTAATTTATGATTACATG
>Ga0209512_1001303_pt1 | contig 31437 bp, 23 predicted proteins | sample frozenSSSSmetaG_FD_184142 | JGI IMG/M metagenome (GOLD analysis project Ga0209512, IMG submission 184142) | Glacier valley bacterial and archeal communities from Borup Fiord, Nunavut, Canada, to study Microbial Dark Matter (Phase II) -... | ecosystem: Environmental > Aquatic > Freshwater > Ice >...
TGGGGTAGCCCAGCACATTATTGATAACCTGAACGGGGCCAAAGAGAGCATCTATTTTCTGGCTTTCTCCTTTACCCATGATGGTATCGGCACGGCGGTACGTGATAAGGCTAAGGCGGGGGTCAAGGTTGGTGGTGTTTTTGAAACCACTGGCTCAAGCACGCCCTACAGCGAATATACCAAAATGAAAAAGGTTGGGCTGGATGTTTATACTGACGGCAATCCCTGGGTAATGCACCACAAGGTTTTTATTATTGATGGGCAGACGGTGGTTTTCGGCTCGTTTAACTTTAGCGATAATGCCGACAAATCCAACGATGAAAATGTTCTGATTGTCCACGACCCCAAACTGGCTAAGGTCTTTACGGACGAGTATAACCGCATCCTAACTCTCGCCAAAAACCCACCCGCCAAGAAGAAAAGCTAAAACGGTTGTCGGTTGGAAATTCGTAGGGGCGGTTCGCGAACCGCCCGATATTGGCGCATTTCGTAGGTGCGGGGTCTCCTCGCCCTTGCTGCCTATTTGCTCCCTATTGTATCAACATCTAATTGACTAAAAATTACATACCAACCATCCCACTCCATAGAATTTTCGAGATTGGGAATAAGAGCTTTTAGGCTAAGTTTGTACGTTTCCAAGTTTGCCATCCCTAGAGGTTTTAAAAGTTTTTCCACATTTTTAAGTTTATCTAACCCCATTAAATAACTTGGTCGCTCGGTCAAGTACCAAAGACTCCAAGCCCTCCAAATAATATTTCTCCATTCTGGTTCGGGCGTTAATAGCCGTGATCTTAATAATAGAAATAAATCTGCTTCCATAAACTGTTTCATAGGGATGATTTCTTCCAATGTGCCCCGGGTATGACGTTCATTTAGTAGAGTAGCGTGAAAAGAAGCTACTCGCAAGTTCAATCTATTTTTGCGCTTTTCCAATAATACTACGTAACTACTAGCGTATTCAAATGGTATTACTCCTAGCTCGTTACTGTGTTGATTAGTTATATTAACTTCTGTACTAAGCAATTCAGAGATGATACTCCATCGTTTTTCACGTATTAAAAATGAAAAAAATGTTACAAACAATTCATGACCAATAAACTTCCAAAAATCGAATTGATAATTATGCGATAGACCACTAAATTCTTTTGGGAGATAGTATCCGTCTAATATTTTGCCGAACCCCTCATATAGGGTTTGTGCAGTTTGCTCCTCTTGAATTATTGCGATTATCTCGCAAACCCTGGCAAAATTTGATACTAAATCCGTCGTTTGGTTTATTGCTTGCACCAATTGCTCGTCAAGTGGAATGTCGCCTTCTACAAACTTCGGATTGAGTTTGGCAATTTCTTCAACAAATTCTTCCATGTATCTGCGGACCAATACTTCGCGGTTAGGTTTAACGTTTTCCACTGCGTCTATTACTTGTTGGTAAAGCGGTACGGGCTGATTAGCTTTTTCGACAGATTCCAAACTGGAAATTGCCATCTTAAAAGCATCAACAAAAATATTTTCAAGTTTTTTTCGTTCCGGGGCTTTTTCAGAGGATTTTTCAAGCAATTTATATTGAGTGACTCGTCTAAAACGAAGATCAAAAGGTAATTCTTCAGGTTTGCCTGTGGCTGTATTCATTACTAAAATAATTTTGTTTTCTGATTTGAGAGCTTTAATTGCATATCCAAGTTCAAGCAACACGTTAGGGTTTGGCGTTAGTCTTGCTGCTCCTTGATTTATTATTGAAACATCACTGATGAACAAATCGGCCTGATCAATTTTCTCTAAAATGGTTTTGGCTATATGTGGAGAGCCTGCCACATCTTTCGTGTCACGGTCAATTACAGCTTCAACTTCGATAGAGTCATCTTTATTAACAGTTTTGGCGGCATTCTCAAGGGAAGTAAGTATAAAATTGCGATTAATATTAGAATCCAAATCTGATTGCCATGAGTAAAACACTTTCAGTTTCTTCATATTTCCCTATAGTTCTCCTGCAAGGTTTTCTCTAGGATTTAGATAATCGCAGGGCAGACACACTGGTCTGCCCCCACGAATTCCCCAATCCCCGTTAGAAGTTTTGGGTTCGGGGGGTATCTTTGTCGGACTTCTTGCCAGCCTGTTGTTTCTCGGCCTCTTTGGCTTGTTGTTCACGTAGCTCAGCGAAGGCATCCTGCATCTGTTGGGCCCAGCCCGCATGTTCCCGCTCCAGGATTTTCTCGGTGGAGTCTACCAACAAGTCAATATTATCCTGATCGGCTTGTTTCTCAATCGAGAGAGCCGTCCACCAAGCCCGAATATTTTCCAGGTCAGTGACAGCCTGATTAAACTTCACTAACTGGCTTTCGGTCTGCATATACTGTAAATAAGTACCAAAAGCCGTTACCAGCGAGGCGGTCAGGGCAATCCAGAGTTCATAGCCAATCGCCGCCAACACCGTTCCAACCCCACCCACGATATAAATCAGCCACTGCATTATCGTCAAGCGGCGTTCCATCCCTTTGGTTTTGCGGCGGAAGTAACGGAGTTGGTCAAGCAAGCGATAGGCCACATAACTATCGGGAGTAAGGAAACCCATCCCCTCGTCACCTACCGCCCCGCTGTTTTCGGGCGGAATCTGGCCCTTATAGCCGGGGAGGTAGGACAAATTGACCTCAGTTTGCATTAGTTGATGACTGATAAATTCCAGCCGATTTGCTAACTTGGACTCGCGGGAAGCTCTGGCAGTGCGAGCCTCACTATATATCCCAGACCGACAGCGATAACGATAAATTTCGCGTTTGAGCGATTCGGCAGAAGCCCGCAACAGCACCCATTTATTGCCAGGGTTAAAGCGGTTTGATGCGGCTAACAGGATTGCGGCCAGCACTGGGACAACCAGAATAGTGTAATGGAAAGTCTCGTTTAGCCAGCCCAGCCCCACCAGCCCATTGTTATATTTCAGGGTAGTGTAGAGCAAAGCTAGGAAAGTTCCCAACACCCCCAGCATCACGATAAACATCTGGAGACGCAAGAAAGTTTTTTGCTGACGAATAGCACACTCGTCGTAGATGGCGAACCGTTCCCAGGCTTGCTTCAAGGGGCTGGTGTCGTTTTTGGTTTCGAGCAGCAGCAAAATCAGCCGCTCCATCTCGCCCACCGTATCGGTCAGCTTGAAAAGATGGATATTGCCATCGTCCAGAATTTCAGCCAATGTAGGGTTCTGGATAAAGGCAGGTTTTTCTTCGTAAAGTTTGGCAATTTCGTCGGCAGTCCCGCCACTACCCTTGACCACAATCACAGGCCAACCCCGCCGCACCGCCAGCAACACCTCCTGCTTGGTGGCATTACCCCCGTTAACCACCAGTGTCACAATCGGAATATCTTTAGCCAAAGTTGAGGCCAATTCCGACATAGTAGCTGACTCACCGCCCCAATCGGCGCAATCTACCAGCACAAAATGGGAGTGATTAGCGTCCAGGGGGAAAGAGTTAGAGTTTTCGGGCGGCCCACCAGGATAGGTTACTCTGGTAGCAGGTGCTACTCCAATCAGGCTGGTTTTGTAGCCTCGGTCTGCCACGCCGTTGCCCATCATAGCCATTACCCCAGCCTGAGTACCCCCATCCACAATTACCGCCCCAATATTGGCGGCGGCACGTGCTATCCCTCGGCTAAAAAGTTGAGTCAGCCGAGAATGGAGCATTTCCTCAAAATTGCCCGCCCCACCCGCCAACAACAGTACCGCTTTGGGCTGGGCTATATTCAGCGATTTCAGGATTTCGTCGGCTTTTGTGCCTAGTGCCGGAGCTATTATTTGCGCTTTGTTACCATTTGGAAAAATTACCTCGCGTTTGCCCTGGCTCTGTGTTGGTTCGTGTGTAATCACCAGCGACCCTCCCATTGGTTGTTGGTTATTGATTGTCGGTTGGTAAATCTAAAATCTATCATCGAATATCTAACATCGGGGAACATTTGTAGGAGGATGCTCCGCCATCCGACGATTTATCGCAGGACGTAGGAGGATGCTCTGCCGTCCGCGTACCATCACCATCGCAGGATAGAGCCTGCTCTTACAAATTCTTACACCTTGCTTCTTAATTCTTGCTCTTGTATTTCCCGACCCTATTCCATCACTTGCCCGCAGATGGCTCGTAAAATCTGGGTATAGGGGTGTTGGGGATAGCGCAGACAAAAAACATCGCTGCTGCCCAACCGGGTCATCTCCTCAATAAGGGGCAAAATCCCGGCGACAGAAGCGTTATAGGTGGACTCGACCTGTTTTTCCAGAGCATCAAAATCAAACGACAGCAGGGCCATATTTACTACCATGAGTAGTTTTGGTACATCTAGTTTGCGGGCGACCTCTACCGTAACGGCAGTTCCCAGGAAATCCTGACGGTCTGGCCGTAAAAGTAAAACCAGCACATCCGAAATAGCCATCGAAAGCAAGGTTTCTTCGTTCATGCCAGGGTGAGTATCAATAAACAAACAATCCAGCTTGAGGCGGCGCACAATCTCGCGGAAACCGTTTGTGAGGGTACTAACATCATAGCCCTCGCTAAGCACTTTGGCAATCTCGCCAGTTTTGACGCTGGAAGGAATCAGGAAAATTTTACCACCAGATGCGGCGGACTTTGGCTCTTTTTGCAAAATCGAGCTAACATCATAGGCCGCCTGTTCCACCGCGCACCGTCCCCACAGGAAGTCGTTCAGCGTCAGGTCCATCTCTTTTTCTTCCAGGCCAAAAATTACATGAATACCAGGCGATTGAATGTCGGTATCCACCACCCCTACTCGTTTGCCCTGCCCCGCCAAAAGCGTCACCAGATTAGCGGTCAAGTTTGATTTGCCTGTACCACCCCGGAAGGAGTGAACCGATACAATTTTTGACAAATTCCCCCCTATTCCTCGGTTGGTTTAACCTGCTTGCGAAGCTGGCTGGCTTTGCGTTGAAGTTGCTGGAAATAGTCGGTTTCGGTAATTTCGGCCACCTGATGGGCTTTTTTGGATTGGTCTATTTCGATTTTAAGCTGCTCAACCTGTTGTTTCAAGCGTTGCTCGCGGGCGTAAACCTCACGGGCCATATGCTGAAAGACCCGTGCAAGTTGACCCAATTCATCCTCGCGCCCTGCTACCCCATCCAGCGTTTCAGGATTAAAATTATCGGTCTCGATAGCGGCGGCGGCGGCGGTGATACGGGCGACCTCCTGCAAATATAATACTTCCTGGTCGCGCAGGAACTTCTTCTCAAGACAGGCCCCGATTCTAGCCCGCAGCAACACCGGGTCAAAGGGTTTGGGAAGATAATCCTCCGCCCCAATCTCGATGCAGCGCACCACACTATCAATATTATCCAGAGCCGATAGCATAATCACTGGGATAGCCCGTAGCTCTACATCCGCCTTGAGGTTGGTCAAAACCTGATAACCATCAATTTCGGGCATCATAATATCCAGCAAGATAAGGTCGAATTTCTCGGCTTTGACCATTTCCAGGGCGCGATAGCCATTTTCGGCGGCGGCTACCCGAAATCCTTGTCGTTCCAGGCGGCGTGACAGCATATCGCGGTTCATCTCGTTATCGTCAACCACTAACAAATAACCGTTAAGGGTTAGGGCCGGGATAGGCACGAGTTGCACGGTGGCGGGGTCGCGGCTAACAGAGGGGGTGTCAGGTTGGGTTACTAGCCGGGTGTGTGCCAGATTGGGCGACGAAAAAACGTCCCGAATAAGTTCCAGCAGGTTGCGGGAGGCGGTATGGATGCGTTGCAGGTCGGGCAGCACTTCCTCCTGACCGTTATCGCTGGCTTCCTCCTGTAACATTTCGCTGTAGCCCATAATCAGGTTCAGGGGGTTTAGCAGGTCGTGGCGTAACATTCCCAGATTAGCGGTGCTAATTTCGGTCTTGGTGGGGTCGAGGATGTCATTTATCAAATTGAGTAATTTATTCCCAGCAGTATGGATGCGTTGCAGGTCAGGCACAAAATTCTCCCATTTCAACTCCTCGGCCTCTTCCAGCAACATTTCGCTATAGCCAATGATATGGTTCATGGGCGTGCGTAACTCATGACGCAGGGTGGCCCGCAAGGCTTTGGCGGTTTCGGCGGAAACCTGTATCTGGGGAGAATCGTCGGTTGGGAGTCTGGTTTCGTGGTCGTTCATTCGCCCTAAGTCCCTTCCACCACCGGGCTATTCCGGTTTTGTCACAAACGTATAGTATTATTGCCGAAAGTTTTCTCAGCGTGAGGTTACTTTTAGTAGGGATGGTATTCCAAAAGGGAATCCTTGTCAAGAGTAAGCGAAAATAAGGGGTTAGGGGTTGGGGTTCAGGGAAATTCGTAGGGACACAATGTATCGTGTCTCGGTGGGCTGAAGAAATATTCACAGGATGAACAGGATTTTTCGTAGGGGTAGACCTCTGTGTCTACCCTGGAATAGGTATTCAGGGTTTAGATGTGCTCATCGTACGAGAGGTCTCTTGAAGTTGCATTAGAGAAGGGTCAAAGAAGTCAGATTTATTCATCCTTCAGAAAGGAGTTAGGTCAACCTATTATTTTACCTGGTTGCTAGTGGTACGCTTGATATACCACCAGGTTAAAACCACAATCGCGGCGGCTAATAGCACCCCTACCGCCACAATCGGCGGGCTTTGTACCGAATCAACTAAGAGGGCAGCAAAGTCAGAGATTGCACTACTGACTGTCGCTTTGGTAGAATTATCAACCGCACTCGTCCCGGTAACATACACCCCCGCCCCGAAAATAAAGACCAGGGCCGCCGCCATCGAAGCGAAACGTAACATATAATCAGCAGGGCTTTTGTAGGTCATCCGATTGGAGCGACGTTCGGGCAACGAAATAACTTTGGCTGGTACGTCATTTTGGGTTTCAGGCTCGGCAGTGGCAGCTCCACCCCGCCCAGAGGTATTATTAACCTTGAAATGCTGGCTAATTACCACCTGTTGCATCACAATCGCGGTAAAATCCTGACGAGGGGCCAACATTCGGTCAGTTCGCAGGGCAGTTGGTATCTCACGCATCAACGTCAGTTTGTGCTGGCAGTTCTCGCAGATTTCGCTATGCTCTTCCAATTTACGCAATTGAGTCGGATGCAATAGCCCATCCAGATAGAGCGATATTTGCTCATTCAACTCACGGCAGGACATTTTGGTTCCCCTTCACTTTTCGCGGTTTAGCGGTTGAATCAGCCGCGCCGCTTCTTCCCCTCAAAAATTTTCGTTCGTCCTGGCTACGACTTCCAGCGTCCCCCCCGTTGCGACGCTGTTTCTCCAATTCCTTAGCCAGTAATTCTCGCGCCCTAAACAGGCGAGTTTTGACCGTAGCCACCGAAAGGCCCGTTGCTTCGGCAATTTCTTCGTAACTAAAATCCTGCCAGTAGCGCAAAATTGTCACGCTACGGTATTTTTCGGGCAGTTTCTTCAGCAAATCACGCACTTCGTCCCGATTTTCACTCGCTACCGCACTTTCTTCCGGCTCTGGTTGGTCACTAGCTTTCCAAAAAGCAATGCTATCCAGGTCCATCACAGGCCGCCGCCGCCGCAACATATCAATACAATAGTGGGAGGCAATCGAAAGTATCCAGGTAGAGAAACGCCGCCCTGGTTGGTAGGTGTGCAGCTGGTTATAAGCGCGTAAAAACACCTCTTGCGAAGCATCTTCGGCTTCGTCAGGATCGCTCAACATCCGCGCACACAGGTTAAAAACCGCAACTTTGTAACGCTCGATAAGGCTCGAAAAAGCTTCAACCTCGCCGCTCAGTACACGGCGAACCAGAGCTTCATCCTCAAGGTTAGCTTCATTAACAACGGGCGCAACCCCGGCTTCAACTTGAGCCTCGGTAGTTCTATTATTTTTGGCAAACGAAAACGCACCAGCCAACGGATTGACTGTAAACGCCGCGCTATACACATTATCCTCGTCATTCTCCGCCCCAGTTTCAGATTCTGTGGGCGGATTATCTATATTATCAGCTATCGGACTAAAATCGCTTTCAAGCTCTGGCTTGCTAAGGGATTTTTGCTCTGCCGCTGCGTCTTGGCTAACTTTAGGTTCGCCATCGCGGTCATTCATGCTTATTATTCCTTCTTACTTAGTAAGCTAACATTATTACGAAATTATAGCATAAAAGGTTACAACCAAATCGGCTTAAAGCATATTTTTTGGTTATTGATTATGGGAAAGAATTCACAAGGATGGACAGGATAAACAGGATGTTGAGAAAATCCAAAATCTAAAATTGGGAAATACATGTAGGGGCGGTTCGCGAACCGTCCTTTTCACACAGCCGTCCCCTGCCCCAGGATACAGGATATATGACGCTGAATTGTGAGGAATTGTTTCATCTGCAAAAAAATAACGCAGAAAGTAGTAAGAATAGTTGTCGGTAGTCGGTTGCTAGTTGTCGGTTGGTAAATCTGAAATCCAAAATCTAAAACCGAGAAATAATTGTAGGAGGCTACTCCGTCATCCGATGATTATCGTAGGACAGAGCCTGCTCCTAAGAATTCTTGCTTCTTAATCCCCCCAGAGGGACTTAGGTTTGCCCAACCTTGATTTCCTGACGGTAACGGCCCCGTGTCTCGCGCACCTGCACCAGAAAGTAGACACTGATAGCGTAATAGATGCCAATTAGGACGAATAAACCGGGATAGCCCAGAACACTATCCACCACAAAACCACCCACAAAGGCCCCAAAAGCCTGACATCCGGCAGTCGCCAGATTGCTGAGGCCCATAAAGCGTCCGGCCTCATTAAGCGGTATTAGGTCGGTAGCGAAGGCCCAATCTACCGCCATAAACGAACCCCAGGAAATACCAACCATCGCCCCTGATAGCACTATCAGCGTAATCGCGCCCGTCCGCACCCCGTCCAGGTAATTCTGTTGAGCTACAAAACCGCTTAAACTCTGGCTGGTTTCAACGGCGGATTTCATTATAAAGTGGGGTATTAACATGCCTAACCCACCTACCAGCCCGACCCCTGTAGCAATATAAATCACCCGCTTGCGGCCTATTCGGTCAGACAGTAGTGAGGCCGGGAAAGAGGCAATAACTGCCCCGATAATCACCAACCCTAAAACCAGACTCAGGGTTGCGCCCGCCTCTATTACATATTTGCCAGGGTCAGTAGTTGCCAGCCCATTAGCATCAATCGGCAGCCCAGCGGGGTTAACTTTAGGCTTAATAAAGCCTTCTTTTTCCATAAAAGTCTGGGCAAAAAGGGAGATAGAAGCGGGGGCGGTCAAATAGAAAAAGCGGGCCATCATCAGTTTCAGGAAATCGGGATACTGGCGCACTCCCTTGAACATATTAAAGCCCGCTTGCATTGCCGAGATTTTTTCGATTGGCACATAGGGCTTTTCTTTAACAAAAATTACCGTCAGCGATAGCGCAACCACAAACATCAGGGCGACCAGCACCAGCATAAACTTTGAGCCGTCCACCGCCCCCATTAGCCCCTGCAAAATTCCGGGTATTACTGCTCCCACCAGCGTCCCGCCCAACTGCGCTAAGGCCAGCGCACCCGATGCCCGCCCCCGTTTCTCATCTGGCACAGTGTCCGGCATTAACCCCTGATATGCTCCCTGGGAAGTGTTGTCGAAGAATTGCAGCATGCAATAGCCCAGTAGCAACATCCACCAGTTATTTGCCAGCGCCACCACTCCCAACGCCACGATACCCCCGGTTGTGCCAAAGATGATAAAGGGTCGCCGCCGCCCCATCTTATGGCTGGAACGGTCACTGATAGCCCCTGATAGCGGTTGCACTAGCATGGCAATCAGTAAGCCAATAGCACTCATAATCCCGCGCGCGGCCTCAACGTTGTTTTCACCAAAAATCGGCGTAGCTAACGGTTTGTTCAGCGGAGGTAGCACCACGCTCAGGAAGCCACCCCACAGGAAAGAGAGGGCAAACCAATAAATGGAGATATAGATGTAATTCATAAAACGGTAAGGAGTGTCCGAAACTTCCGAGGCGTTTTGTTCTGGGTTGGTCAGGCCAACACTGTGCATAAAAGTTACTCCCTTCGTTGGGATAATTAAAGTTTCACAGAGGGTATGAATCTATACTATCCTATGGCAATAGTTTTAGCAAACTAATGTTGCTTCCAGCGTTTCAGCCTGAATAATTCCTCTGGACGATTTCCACTAGATTATCTTACAGGGCAACTTCTAAACCATAAGGTACTGCCGAAAACAGGGGTAGGGCTGTAATTTATCCGGTAAAAGCTGTATATTACTGCTCAAAGTGGGAAATAAAATACCCCCACCTCCTCCAGGGAGATAGGGGTAAAGGTTAGGTTTCTTAGCCCACGCGACCTTCGACTGCCGACCAGTCAATATTGGTGAAGAACGACTCGATATATTTCGGGCGCTCGGCGGGTTTGTAATCCAACAGGAAGGCGTGTTCCCAAACATCCATTACCAGCACGGGTTTGAAACCAGCCGGGTTGCCTTCTTCGTGCAGGGTTATCCAATGGTTGGAAAGCCGTCCACTGGTGGGATCAAGATAGGTAATCGCCCAACCCACACCGCGCATCGCCCCAACTTTGGTGAAGTCGGTTTTCCAGTTATCGAAACTACCAAAGCTCTCAGTAATCGCCTCGGCCAACTTGCCAGTGGTAGGGGCATCGCCGCCACCGTTTTTCATGTTGCCGAAGTAATATTCGTGTAGCACCATACCATTGTACTCAAACCCCTTGCGGCGGTTCAGTTCGGCATAGGCAGGAGTGCCGATTTTGCCATCGGTAATCAACCCGGCGATTTGTTCGTTCAGGGTATTAGTGTTGTTTACATAGCCTTTGTAGAGGGCGAAGTGAATTTCCAGAGTTTTATCCGAAATGCCATTCAAACCCGAAAGGTTAAAATCCTTTGCCGCATAGGAATAGGCGGTCATGCGATTATCCTCCTTTAAATTCTGATTAGGAAAAACTAACCAGCTAGTTTTAGTGCCATATATTACTATTGGTGAAGCGTTTGCTACTGTTAAACTTGAGTGTTTGGAATAGTTGTTAGAGTTATTTGCCAGCGAAAAAGCAACTTCCCTAGCCTTGTTTTGGAGTTATTCCAGGCAAATTTAGTATATTCCTTTTCTTCCCATTGTCAAGGTAAAAGCTATCTGCGAATAGGGGTTCCGAGTTTGAAAAAGGGCGGTTCGCGAACCGCCCCTACAAATATTTTCCGATTTTAGATTTTGGGTTTTTCCAACAATCCTGCCTATCCTTTTATTCAAAAGGATAGGCACATTAGGCTATCGCTACCTTTTGGACTTGGTAGTATTTTTCTCCGTTGTTTTGCGTTCGCTGGTAATTATGGTGCTGTTGCTGCCGCCCGCCGAGTCCTGGCTAAACCAGGCAATTCCACCGTCTGCCACTGGTTGTAACCCTGCCGGAATCGAGGCTTCAGCTACCATCTGAATCTGGCTGGCGGCAAGTTCACGCCGGAACTCAGCAACATTTATTCGAGTAAACAGGAAAGTAGCCAGAACCATCCCCGTTGCCTGTACACCGAATACCAAGGCGTAACCCAGACCGAGGTTGTCCTGAAAGGCGTTATAGGCGGTATCGCGTAACAGCCCTGCTCCCAGGTTAGCGAAGCCCTGCCCGAAAGCCTGAGCAATCCCCCAGACCCCGATATAGAGCGCAGCGTTGGCTTTATCGGTAATGTCCATCATTGTGCCAATCATACCGGGCACGCTGGCCCCCAGCCCTAATCCCATCAGCAACAGCCCCACCGTGAAAACCGTCTTGTTGCCCTGAATAAGCCCGTTCCAGGTAGCGCGAGCGGCATCATATTCGGCCTGACTGATAGTTTTGTTGGCGAAGGCGTTGCTGGCGGTAGTGTAGGCGTTAAGGGCAGCTTGATCTACCTTGAAGGTAAGGCCCGAAATTGCCTGAATTAACACCCCGACGATTGCCAGACCCAAGCCACCATAAATCGAATACTTTTTGTGAATCCAGAGCGTTGCTAAACCTGCCCCAATCATCGCCACTAAAATAGGGCCGTTGATAGTAGTTTGCAAGGCACTGCGCTCGGAAACGGTCATTTTGAAGACATTTCCAGCAAAGGCCGGGGCTAGAATGTCGCGCATAAACATAAAAGTGGCATAGGACAGCAGGAAGAAGAAGAACCAACGGGCCTGTTTAAACTTGCTAATTACCTTTAGAGCTTGTTGGAAGCTGACATGGGTGCGAACCTTATCCACTGCCCCTTCGCGGCGGGGTTCGATGATTATCGAGGCTATCACCGCAATCGTCACCAGACTTAAAAGCACGCCCGGAATTACAAAGAAGAAAATCGGGTAAAGGGTCTTATAGTCAAAGGCCACTCCCTCGGTGTCGGGCAGAATAACTTTGCTGACAATCGAGCCCACAATAATACCCACGATTAGCAGCGTCCAGCCAATGGAGGCGATAATTCCGCGCACCCGCTCGGTGGTAGTGTCCACGATTACCGACAGGGCCATCGTGCCCATAATCGAAATGCCCGTGCCGTTGATAAAAAATACTACCAGAGCCACAATCAGCCATAAAGGGTTGACCTGATAATTCCCAGTATTGGCACTTACACCAGCTACATGGTGATAGGCAGGGTTGCGGAGTTGCTCCACCACCAGCACCATCAGGGGATAGCTGGCAGCCAGGATTATCCCACCTAACGCGATAAAAGGAGCCCGATGCAATTTGAAAATCGCTACCCGGTCAGAGAAAGAGCCAACATAAACCCGAATAGGCTCGGAGAGGAAGTGTGCTCCTAGCAAAACGCCCACCAAAAGGGCTGGTACGCCCAGCTCGTTTATCAACACCGGGTCTATGATGCCACTAATGATGACGGCTGAGAACCCGGTGGCAACCTGGAACATCAGCACCATAAAATATACAAGACCTTTTCCGACCTTTTTAAGCGGCGTTGCCATCTGTTTCCCCTCCTGCCATCCTGCTCCAACCAATCAGCATAGGGCGATTTAACTTAAATCACCCTTCTTAACTCAACATTATATTATAAAATTATTTGCTTTCAACCGCGACCGCGACCGCTTGCTTGGCGGGGCGGCGGTTGCGTAAGAATTTCAAGACGTATTGGGCGGCGTTAAACAGGTAACTTGAATAGGCGATAAGCACCAGAATTAACAGGGTTTGGTGGTCTCTTACGCCCGCAATCAAGGCTACCAGATAGATGGTGTGGGCTACCATTACGATGGTGGTGACAAAATCTTCCCAGAAAAATTGAGGGGCGAAGTAATAATGGTCAAAAACATCCTTCTCCCAAAACATCCCAGTAATACACATAAAGTACAAGAAAGCGATTTTTACCATAACGGTAGCGTTGGTAAAATCAAACAAATCGCCCGTTATAAAAGTGTAAATTACAAAACCTAAACTAAACAGGAATACCAATAATTGAATCGGTGCGCCAATAATCTGAACCATAGTCCATTTGCTTTTGGTGCGACGTTCGTACTGCTCTGCGGTGTAACTACTCATCGAACCCGCCTTGTTATTTTCTATTATTAAATTTTTCGGTTTGGTTTGTCCTATCAGGAAGAACTATTCTTCTAGCATGGGAAATATAACACGGTAAAAAAGCTGTAGTATGTAGTAAATACTACAGAACCACGAGTAGGGGATGGGGGCTAGGGGTTGGGGGCTAGTAAAAAGTAACGAGTGCCGAGTTGGAGAAGTCAGAATACAGGAGCAAGGATAAAGGAGTAAAAATATAGGAAAATTATTCCCCCTTCCCTGACTCAGGGAAGGGGGCCAAGGGGTTAGGTCAACCGACCACCGCTCAGGCGCGTTTATTCTGGTGGGGAATACTGAGACGACCTACTACCGTGACCTTGCCAAGTGGCACTTCGGTTTCGGTTATTTCCATACTTTCATCGTTGAGGATTTCGGTTTCCACTTCAAATTGGGCAAATCCGGCGGAAGCATCACTGGGTTTGAGGGCGCGGGCCTGCCAGTAACGGCTGTGCCAAATGTTATTTAGTTCCGCCCCCTGCCGGATTTCGTCTTCGCTAGGGGGGGCAGCTACCGCACTTAGCCCGGAGTATAGCTTGGCTCGTTCGTCTTCGGTTAAAATATCGGCGGGTAAAGTTTGCCCCAACGCATCTTCCATACGAATGTAGAACAGGGCCCGTTCTATCACTGGGAAGACCCCATTTATCTGACGCAAATTGCCCAGATAAGCGATAGTACGCTGGCGGGGGTCGCCCGCACTGTTCTTATAACTCTGCACCAGATAGGCATCATAAAAGTTAATGTTGGCAAGCTCTTCGTTTTTGTGCCGCCTTACCACCCATTTTACGTACATAATTTTCCTCTATTAGACCACTTTGAATGCAATTTCCAAATTTCGCAGCATGTAGCTTTGATGAGAATTTCATCATTGTAGTCTAGTATAGCAACGAAAATATTCCCTTTTAAGTAGCCACAACTACCATTTAGCCCCTTAAATTACGGAATTTAATATCTATTGTAGCGGGTGACTCTCTCACGCTAATCCTCTCGAATTCAATCATATCGCTACCCAAATGCTCAAACAAACTGAGACCTTCACCTAACAGTATGGGCATTATGGAAAGGTGTATTTCATCAAAAAGCCCTGCTTTTAGCAATTGTTGTGTAGTATTTGCCCCACCAACTACCGTTACATCCTTGTCACCGGCGGCGGCTTTGGCCTGTTTAACCGCGCTTTCGATGCCATCAGTGACAAAATTAAAGCTCAATTTGCCGTTTTCGCCCGTCGCCACCTTCTCAGGAATTTTATGGGTCAGTACAAATATCGGCACTTGATATTCGTAACCCTCGAATCCAACCGGGTCGCCCATCGCATAGGCCCGTCGGCCCATTATAACGGCTCCGGTAGTTTTGATTGATTCCTGAAGTTCCTCGGTTTGGCGTAAAGCTTCAAGGTCAGGATATAACGGGCTCAAATCACCGTTTCGGTCATTTATAAATCCGTCTAGCGACATTGTTGCGCCTAAAATAACTTTCCCTATAGTACACCTCCTGTTGTTAGTCCGTGTTTCGCCATTGAACCAGTGTATGATGTTTATGGCAAAAACTCAATACATTTGTTCCAAAAACCACGCCTCAAAAATTTTGATTTGACGATTGTCTATATTTTGAAACAGCGTATAATATATTAAGTTGGTTGTAACAAATAACAACCTTTAATTTACCAAATCTGAAAAGTCAGGGAGAACTAACAATGCGCCAGCGAGGGTCGCGAACTACCTTTATTTTTGTAACAATTTTCTCTTTGTTAATCGGAATTTTATTACAGGCATGTGGGGCAGACTCAACCCCGGTGGTCACTCCTACCCCCGCCCCGGTGGCTAATGAGAGCAAGATTGATACCGTTCTTCTCAGTATTATTCTGAAATACGCCACCACCGAAGGTACTAACGATGCTAAAGCTAAGGCGGCAGTAGATTATGCCCGCCAACAGGGGCTAGTTGACGATAAAGACCAGGTAGTTTTTGAGCTGGAGCTAGACGACCCCGCCGCCGAGAAGCCCATCACCGATAAAATTACCGCAATGGGGGCGAAGGTTACAAACACGGCTAAACAAGATAATATCGTTAAGCTTCGGATAATGGTTTCGGTTAACCTTTTCCTGACCTATAGCAGTTCCACCACCAAAGACAATTTCCTGGCAGATTTGGCAGGTTTTAAGGGTGTTAGCACCATCAACCTGATTTACCCTCGAAAAAAAACTGAATTAGTGAACATGCCTCAGACCCTTGAGGCCCTGAAACAAGTTGGAGCCTCGGTTAAAAACGAGGGGGTCAAGGTTATGCAGACCGACAAATGGCAAGCCGCCGGATTTACGGGCAAGGGCGTGCGGGTCGGCATAATTGATGGCGGCTTTAAGTTTTACGAAGATTTGGCGGGAACTTTCCTGCCTGCCGATTTCGCCCCGGTGGATATAGATAAAGATGCAGGTGGCGATGGGGTAATAGATGCCGATGTGCATGGCTCTGCCGTCAGCGAGATTATCCACTCTAACGCCCCCGATGCCAAATTGTTTGCCGCCGCCGTAGACGGGAGCGACGATGAAATTTCGGCAGCAATTGACTATCTGGTCAAGCAAAATGTCAGCATAATTTCGATGTCAATGGGCGGTCACGGCACTTCTGGCAATGGCGACAGTTTTATCGAAAAGAAAATGAGCCAGATTCGGGCGACCAATGGGATTCTGTTTGTGGTTTCGGCGGGCAACGAGGGCGACTCCCACTATACGGGCTTTTTTGACCCCGCCCCCGATGGTTACCACCAGTTTGTACCGGGCGTTACCAAAATGGCTCTGGGCTATCCCGCCCGCTCCGGCGCACCCCTCGATACCTATATTATTTTGAATTGGGAGCAGTGGCTAAACGGTGGAGTTAATCCCAAAGCCAACGATTTTGACCTGTTCATCGAAACCTCCACCGGGGCTACCAAAATCAGTAGCACGGGTGACCAGCGTTCCCGCCCGCCCCGTGAATATGTGCCGCTAAAACTCAGCCCCGGCGAACTGGTTTATATTCGGATACGCCTCAAGCCCAATACCGCTACCCCCACCCAACCCCTGCGCTTGCATGTTTTTACCCATAACTTGCCCTTGCAATTCTTTACCCCCACCATCGCGATAGGCGACCCCGCCGCCGGAAAAGGGGTTATTGCGGTGGGTGCGGTTGATTGGGATAAGGATAAAATTGCTTATTACAGCAGTCAAGGGCCCTTGCCCAACGGTACTTTCAAGCCCGAAATCTCCGCACCCGCCGGGGTCTCCAGTGGGGCTTATCAGCAGGAAGGCGAGACGGATTTTCCCGGAACCAGTGCCAGTTGTCCCCAGGTGTCGGGCCTTTTGGCGGTCTTCAAAAGTGCCAATCCCAGCCTGACCGCCGACCAACTTGCCACCGTTTTGTTTGAACATACCGTAGATAAGGGTCTTAGTGGGCCAGACCCAATCTACGGTTATGGGCGGGCCAGTGCTGGTTCTAGCCCTAGCGCGGCGGATGCCAGTCCCAAAAATAAACTCGTGCCTTCGCCAACCCCCAACATGAACCCTAATATCGCGTCCACCACTTCGCCGATTTACCCTACCCCCGTGAGGTCGCCAATTCCTACTAACAACCTCAAACCCTCGCCCGCCCCAACTACAGTGGCGGCTACTCCGGCGGAGGCGGCCCCCATCCCGCCTTCCACGATGCAACCTGTTTCTTCGGTAGATTTTACCGATACTTTCAGGAATAATAGCACTGGTTTGCCTAACGCGGGTTCCACCAGCTATCAGACCGGGCGTTACAACATCAAAGCCGCTACAGGCCAATTAACCTGGGCGGTTTATCCCACTGATCGTATAACTGTTGAGGATTTCGACTCGAATATTTCGGTGCAGGGTATTAATAGCGGTGCAGGTCTTTATGGCTTGGTTTTCTGGTACACTGACCCCCAGAACTATTACATGTTGAGCCTGACGGGTAGTGGCACGGCCCAAATCTCGCAGTTCAGCAGTGGTAACTGGAAAGAGGTTACGCCCTGGACTAAGGCGGGCGGCTGGTCAACCACTGGCCCTAACAATCTGCGCTTGCTCTCGACTAATGGCACAATTCAGGTTGGGGTTAATAATCGCTCAGTCTTTCCTCAATCCATCAAGGCCGCCGGAAGCGGAGCAATCGGCTTTGCGGCTGGAAGTTATAGTGGCTCCATTGAGGCTAATTTCACCAACTTCCGCCTTAGCACCCGCTAGGGGTAAGGATGAAGGCGGAAGGATAAAGGATGAAAAAATCAGAAGCAAGAATTAAGGAGTAAGAATAAAGAATTCTTGTTCCCCCTTCCACTTTAGGGAAGGGAGTTAGGGGGTTAGGTTAACGACAACTATTACCCCCGTTGTTGGCGATAGCGGCGGATAAGCGTATTGGTGGAACTATCGTGGGTCAGGGAAGCATCATCGGCGGCCTCTAGCTCAGGAATAATCCGATTAGCCAGCACCTTGCCCAACTCAACGCCCCACTGGTCGAAAGAGTTAATATCCCAGACCGTCCCCTGCACAAAAATCTTATGCTCGTACAGTGCGATAATTTTCCCTAACGCTTCGGGGGTTAGTCGCTCACCCAAAATCGTATTGGTAGGGTGATTGCCCTCAAAAGTGCGGTGAGTCACCTGATAATCCACTACTCCATCGGCCTTGACTTCCTCGGCAGTCTTACCAAAAGCTAGGGCTTCAGTCTGGGCAAAGAAATTCGCCATTAACAGGTCGTGGTGATTGCCAAGCGGATTAAGGGTCTGGCTAAAGGCGATAAAGTCGCAGGGAATAAGTTTAGTCCCCTGATGAATAAGCTGGTAATAGGCATGCTGCCCGTTAGTGCCAGGTTGCCCCCACACAATCGGCCCGGTCTGATAATCTACCCGATTACCCTCCAAATCCACCGACTTACCATTACTTTCCATATCAAGCTGCTGGAAATAAGCACTCAGCCGCCCCAGATAATGGTCGTAGGGCAGAATTGCCACAGTCTCCGCCCCAAAGAAATTGTTATACCAGACACCAATCAGGGCTAACAATACTGGAAGATTTTCTTCAAAAGGGGCAGTGCGGAAATGTTCATCCATCTCGTGGAAACCCGCCAGCATCTCGCGGAAGTGGTCGGGGCCAATCGCAATCATCAGCGAAAGACCAATCGCCGAGTCATAGGAATAACGCCCGCCCACCCAATCCCAGAACTCAAACATATTGGCGGTATCAATCCCGAACTTTGCGACCTCCGCCGTGTTGGTCGAAACCGCCACAAAGTGCTTGGCAACCGCCGCATCATCCTTGAGCGTGGCTAAACTCCAGGCGCGGGCGGTGCGGGCGTTGGTCATAGTTTCAATAGTGGTAAAAGTTTTGGACGAGATAACAAAAAGGGTTTCGGTGGGGTCAAGGTCGCGGGTGGACTCGGCAAAATCTGTCCCGTCAATATTAGAGACAAAGCGACAGGTCAGGTGGCGGTCACTGTAATAGCGCAGGGCTTCGTAGGCCATTACCGGGCCGAGGTCAGAGCCACCAATCCCGATATTAACGATATTTTTAATAGGTTTCCCGGTATAACCTTCCCATTCGCCACTCCGCACTCGCTCGGAAAAATCGGCCATTTTATCCAGCACAGCATGCACTGGCGGCACTACATCCACGCCATCCACCATAATAGATTGGTCTTTGGGCGCGCGTAAAGCAATATGTAATACCGCCCGTTTTTCAGTAATATTTATTTTTTCACCCGCGAACATTGCCCCAATCCGCTCTTTCAAGCCCACCGCCGAAGCCAGAGCCAGTAATAGCGATAAAGTTTCCTGGTTTAGCCGATTTTTAGAATAATCAAAATAAAGACCAAGAGCTTCAAGAGCGAACTTTTCGCCACGCTGAGGATCTTCGGCAAACAAACTGCGGAGATGGACATCGCGGATTTTTTGAAAATGGGTCTCAAGGGCATGCCACTCCGGATGTTGTTTGAGTGGAATCTGGCTCATAGACATGTCAGGTTTCTCCTCTTAATTGCTATTTTGCCTGATATTTTAGAGTTTTGGGGGTTTAACCGTTCCTTGCTCGTTCGGCTTATAGTATAGCAGTTTGAGGCTGAATTTGTCTAGTATTTTACCTATAATAACTCGCCCCCTAGCACCGTTAGGGCCTGTCCGCCGAGATGAAGCCGCCATCTGCGCTGGTTTAACCCAACGGTGGAATCAGGGGATGGTCGAAGGAAAAGTTAACAAGCTAATTAAGCGTAAGCTTTATGGACGGGCGAATTTCGATTTATTACGAGCAATGGTTTTGGCAGCCGAAGCTGAAGGACTTTAGAGGTTAAGTTCTTTACACTTAACCAGCTACCACTAAATTTTTGTCAGACCTGTTTTCTGTCCCAAAAATTATGAAACCCCAAGTTGTCACTAATGGAGTATAGACTTAGTACAATAAAAAGTGTTGCCCGTTGTATTAACCCCTAATAATGGACCAGACGAATCTTTTATTGTTATTCCTTAAATATAATTACTGCCGGATAATTAAACTGGCCTAGCAAAACTAGCATTCAATTGTAATGAGTTGCTGCAATCTGCTAAAAGCTTTACATTAGGAGGGATAGTTAGAGGCAGTTGTAATGCGTTGAGTAAAAAGGTCACAATAAAAGTGGCAAAGAATCGTCAGGGAGCGAAAATAAGTAAGCTTCAATCTCTGAGAGAACCACTAAATCAAATAAGTGTCGCCTGATCTGCCGCAAAAACCCAATCCTGAGTTTTTCAAGTTGGCCCTTAGAAGTCGCCGCAGCATATATCTTTAACAAAATGAAAGAAATGAGCCCGGCATAGAGTTGGATCAAAACCCCATTCTCATTTTCGCTGTACCAATGTTTGAGTTGGAGGTGACGTTTAAGCCACCAAAAGAAAAGTTCTACCTCCCACATTCTTTGATACAACTCAACCAGCAGTAAGGGTTCGAGGTCAAAGCGGTTAGTCAGGTAAGCCCATTTCTCTCCCCGACTATCTCGAAAAATTACTCGCCTCAGCTCGACCGTGTTTGGTCCCTGCCCCAGCCTGACCCGTTGGTCGTAGAGAATACCCTGGTGGCGTTGAGGTAGTTCCACCACCCGCTCTTCCAAAACCTCTATCACTAAACTTTTGAGGGGGCGGGTCACAAACCAAACCTATTGATTGGTAAGCTGCCTAAACAACTCATAATCCAGATAGCCCCGGTCTAAAAGACGGTGGAAGCTGTAACGCCACACTCGATAAGAGCGATTGGCATTGGCCCGACTGAAACTGGATTGGCTAATCGTTACCGGCTCACCCCACTCCTGTTGCTCGAAACCGATTAGTTGGCGTAAGTTAGTGGCCTGGCTAGGTTGCGAAAAGTCATTCAATTCTTCCACCAAGGCAGTGGCACTTTCAGCTTTGGTCAGGTGAGCGAAAAGTGTTAACAAAAGGTGCGGTTGAGTTTTGAACTTGTGAGCCCGATAATCGCTACGGTGCCAAATAACTGCCTGGGGCAAGAAGCTTAAAAGGGGTGCGACTAACAGATGAAATTGGCGGGGAGTAATGGTAAAATCAAGCATAGAGAACCCCTTTCTGACTAGTTTTAGAATTTGGTAACCAAATTCTAACAGATTGGAGTTCTCTTCCCTTTTTACCTTTCTCTTAATCCCGTCTCTTTTTACTTGTTAAGGTTCTTTTTGTTACTCTTTAACTCAACGCATTACTGCTGAGTTAGAGGTGAAGTGAGGGTTATGTTTGTTACAGATCGATCAATAATAACGATCCCGTCTTGTGTGCTAGCTTGGTTAATAGCAGTTTGTAGAGTAGTTGGGCTATTATAGACCTGAGTATAAAGAACTAAAGATTTTGAAGGGTTTTTAGCCTCAAAATCAAATCAAGAAATTTAGATGTTAACGTGCAGATCTATAAATATTTTAATTTATTTAACAGCAATTATATTCTCCATACTATCTTTTAAACTGCATACCACAACTAGGTTAAAGTAGCCCAATTTAGTCAAAATAAATATTATATATTACTTAGCACATTGACACGTAAATAAATTTGTACAAATTTCGGGTAAGTGCTTATAATCAAAGGCTAAACCCTGATTTGCCATCCTGTTATATTCGGTTTATTTACACCCGAAATGGGATTTGATGCTCGAACAAATGATGGTAAAACTATGTGCTTAATATTAACTTAAAAGTTTGTTTATTGCAATAGATTTTTTATAGGTTTTTAATTTGTATGGGTTTATTTGGCATCTGACACCCTGTTACACGAGCAGTTGCCAACCTGGAGTTGGTCGCGACCTGCCGGAGGTCTATTCCTGTGGATTCGGCTACCAGAAGGCGATGCGGGCGAATTCAGCCAGTTAGCCTTGCGTTATGGAGTGCGGGTTGCGCCCGGTGAGATGATGTCGGTTGACCAATCCCATACCAATTATCTACGCCTGTCGTTTTTCTTTGAACCACCCAAGCTAGAGGAAGCGGTACGGCGACTGGCCCGCGCTTGGGCCAACTATCCCCGCCTCTCCCGTGCTACATCCGCTCAGATTGAGGTGATGGTTTGAAAATCCAAAATCAAATATCTAAAATTGGGGAAATTCGTAGGGGCGGTTCGCGAACCGCCCTGAATTGAGAATAATTGTAGGGGTAGACCAATGTGTCTACCCTGACATTTGTAAAAAATTTTGGCTTAATTTTTTACCGACAATTGACCACCGGCAACTGGCAACTGCCTACGAGATGCTAGTCTTGATAGTGCTAAAGACCGAACCAATCTGTGGGCCAAGCAAAATCAATATCGCAATCACTACCACCGCCACTAGGAACAGAATCAGGGCATACTCGACTAAACCCTGACCCTCTTTTTCTTCGCCCTGCTCCTTGAACAACTTCTTGAAATTCAGCATAGTAAAATACTCCTTTTGTGAAATAATTGAATTATTGAACACCCTTGTTAAAAGTGGCAAACTGTATGGGTGGGTTTGTGACCCATTCGGGCGGCTCGCGAACCGCCCCTACCGAATTTTCTGACAACCGACCACTGACAACCGTTCATCCCTCGCGCAAGTTCGGGGAACGACGGAAGAAGCGACGATAAACGAATATTCCCAAAAGTAACGGAATTCCTACAGCTGGCACTATCCAGGCCAGATAAATCAAAACCGTTATCCCAACCGTTGCCATAATCTGAAGACCGCGCACCGAACCGTCCCAGGCTCCTTGCACCACCTTGCCAAAATCCCAGGCGGCAGCAGACTTGGATTTATCCACCAACAGCTCTTTGGGCGAAATTCTAATCGTAATAGTAGAAAAATCGCTTTTGGCTTGCAGATAGTTAAGATGGCCTTGCCGCTTTTCGATTTCCCCCCGCACCATGTTTAGCTCACGCTGCACGATCAGGGTTTCGTTCACATCTTTAGCCTTTTTAAGCAGCTCAATAAATTGGGCTTCGCTGGCTTTAAGGTTGCGAATTTGCGAATCGGTATCCACAAAATCCTCGGTTACATCCTGCGAAGTGCTGCTTTCACTCTCCACCTTATAGGCCAGACGGCGAAGTTGTGACATTGTTTCATCAAAGGTCAGGGCTGGCACTTGAATCACCACATCCGCAATGGTTTTATCGTCTCTAAGGCTGGTATTGCTGCTACTGACCAAGCCCTGCTGCCCCGTTGCCAGCGTCCGCACGCTACTCAAGGTTTTTTCGACATCTTCCGCCACGATTACAATCGAGGCGTTACGAATGATTTTGCGGTCTAGTTGGTTGCCGGGGCTATTACTAGAGCTTGTACTATCGGGGATTTTAGCGGGGCTATTTGAAACGCTACTCGGTGATGACCCGCCAATGCCTGATTTCACCGAGCTAAATACTGAACCAACTTGTGGCCCAAGTAGGATGAGTACCACAAATAGCGAAAAACCTACCACTGTAATCGTCAACAATAAAATTTTCCAGTGGCGAAATATCCCCCGAAGGCTGAATTGATAGTCGGGATTGTAAGAATCCATTTTGATTACTCCCTGTCAAGAAGGTGTTAGGCGTTAGGTGTTAGGTCAAAGGTGTAAAGAAGCGACTAAAGTCACTACTACCAGGAAAACGCTTAAAATCTTGGCGTTCTTGGCGGTTAAAACTAATTTATTTGCTTAACACCTAATGTACAAGTTCAACGGAGGGTTTTGCAGGATAGAAATAGGGGTTTAAGGAAAGGGTTGGACGGTGGGGAAACAGGTTAGAAATAGGGTAGTATTAAACCAGCTTATTTTCGATAACGTAGCGGGTGGCGGCACTGCGCGAACTTACGCCCAATTTGTCATAAATGGCCCGGAGGTAAGAATTGACCGTAAGCTGGCTCAGGCAAAGTGATTCGGCAATCTGGGCGTTGGTTAAGCCTTGCGCCACCAGTCGCAACACCTCAAGCTGCCGGGTGGTTAGGCCGCCTTTGCTGCTAGGACTGGTTTTAGGGGGAGTGGTTAACCTTGCGAGAATAGTATTGAGCGTTTCGTCCAGACGCAGACTTCGCCCTTTATTCCAGGCATTATTAAAAGCACTTTCGCCCAAATTGGTACGGCAGGCTTGCAGTAACTTCTCGATAGAGGGATGCTCAACCGGGGCAAGCGGCGTGCCCATAGCCTCACGTTGAGTTTGGACCAGGGCCAACAAACCTACCGCCTGTTCAGGTTGTTTTTTCTTCCAGCCTAATTCAGCTAACCCCTCTAGATTTTGCGCCAACCCTAGTTTGTCGCCCGTTTCGTGGAATAGCCCAAAACCTTGACTGAAGGAAGTCTCAGCCTCGACAAAGTTCTGCATCGCCAGATAAATGTGGCCTAGATTGTTCAGGGAGTGGCCCAAGCCGCTTTTGTCCGCCAACCCCTGCCGCAACTTAAAAGCCCTCTGGCTTAGTTCTTCGGCTAAAGAATTCTGACCTTGACGATAAGCTACCAGCCCCAAATTGCTGAGGACAGTGGCAAGTCCGCGTTTGTCGCCAAGCTCCTGAAAGAGGGTCAGCGATTGTTGCAACAAGGCTTCGGCCTCGGCTAACTGCCCCTGACACTGCGCCCCAAAGCCCAGATTATTATAAGAATAGGCTACTCCCGCCCGGTCTCCTAATTGTTGACGCAAAAGTTGGCTTTCCAGGTGCAGCGTTTTAGCTTTGAGGTAATCGCCCTGGTGCTGGGACACTTCCCCCAGATTGTTTAATAACAGGCTGACAGCCCGATTGTCGCCAAGCTGACGAAAAATTGCCAGACTTTCTTGAAGATAAGTGGCGGCTCGCTCGAAATTGCGTTGTTGCAAGGCCAATAATCCCAGGTTGTTCAAAGTCCGCCCCGCCAGACCCTGATTGTCCGCCTCTTTCGCCAGTCGGTAACTCTCTTCCAGCAATTTCACTGCCCGCCCGGTGTTGCCCTGCTCAATCTCGACTGTGCCCAAATTATTAAGCGATAGGGCTACTTCCAGCTTGCTACCAAGTTGTTGACGCAAGGCCAGAGCGTTTTCGTGGAAAGTGCGGCTGATGGTAGTATCTCCCTGCGCCAGTGCCAGATTACCAGCCCCGCTCAAGGCTTTGGCTCTGGCGGTCAGAGTAATAGGAGTTTCGGCTATTTCCAAAGCCAGCAGTTGTTCCAGCCACTTGCGCCCCTCGGTCAGATAGCCCCGGATGAACCAGAATAGCCATAGAGCCCCGCCCAGCCTTAGCCCAATCTCGCCAGGGCTTTTGGCAGAAATAGCCCAGGTCAGGGCGTGCCGGAGGTTGTCATGTTCCACTTCCAGGCGTTCGAGCCAGTAGCTTTGCTGCTCGGTTCGTAAACCTGTTTCGGCTTCTTCGGCTAACCACCTAAAATATTGGGCGTGTTGGTGGGCGATTTCGGTGGCTTCTTCCCGTTTCGCCAGCTTTTCCAGAGCGTATTCCCGCAATGTTTCCAGCATTACAAAACGGGATTGACCCGCCGAATTTTCCAACCGCCGGACCAGACTTTTATCCACCAGCGAACCTACCAACTCAAGCACAGTGGCAGAGAAATTATTATTTTCAAGCACTGCCGTAATAGTTTCAAGGGTGCAACCGCCCGCAAAAACTCCTAGCCGGGAAAATAGCTGCTTTTCAGCCTCGTTAAGTAAATCGTAGCTCCAATCCAGGGCATTCCGCAGCTTTTTGTGGCGTTCGGGGGCATCCAGTGGCCCGCCCACCAGAAAATTAAAACGGTTGGTGAGTTTTAGTTGGGCTAACAATTCTTGTGGCGAAAAAAGCTTGCAACGAGCCGCCGCCAGTTCCAACGCCAGGGGTAGCCCATCCAGTCGCACGCATATTTCAGCAACAGAGGCACTATTGGTTTCGGTCAGGCGAAAACCGGGACGGGCGGCCTGGGCTCTTTGTTCAAATAGCTCAATCGCCTCATAACCAGCCAGTTGCTCAAGCGGTGGAAGTTGTTTTAAATTGGGCAGGGCCAAGGGCGAAAGTGGAAATTCATGTTCGCCAGAGAGATGCAACACCGCCTGACTCGCCACTAGAATTTTTAGCTGGGCAGAGTTGGCTAGTAACTCTTTTAGTAGCTGGGCGGCAGGCAAAACTTGCTCGAAATTGTCCAGCATCAGCAAAATCTGGCGTTCCTGAACCGTAATCAGCAGGGTTTCCAGCAGAGTTTGGCCCTTTACTTCCTGTAAGCTGAGGTTCTGGGCGATGGTAGAGGCTACCAGTTTGGGGTCAGTTAAAGCCGCCAGACTGACAAAATAAACCCCATCCCGAAAGGTTGACAGTAACTTTTCAGCCGCAGCCACCGCCAATCGGGTTTTACCTGTACCACCCGGCCCGGTCAGCGTCACCAGTCGCACATCAGGCCGAGTGAGCAAGCCGCCCAAAGCCACCAACTCACTTTCGCGCCCCACCAGTGGGTTAGGGGATTGGGGTATATTGTTGGTTTCTGTTACTCGGTGCGGTTGGCTAGTCATAGCTTGACCTTTAGCTCGTTACTCGTTACTCTTTCCGACAACTGACCACCAATAACCGACAACCGCTCAGGCATCTGGGGGTAAGAGTTTGAGTTTTTTATTTACCTGGTCGTTCTTTTCGGGACTCAGGTTTAGTGCTAGAGCGGTACGCAGGTGGAAAGCGGCCTCTTTTGGGTTGTTACCAGCCGCCAGTTTGTCAGCATATTTCAACAGGCTCTCGTAATATTTATTAGCTAAATCGTAAAAGCCGCGTGGGTCAATATTTTTGCCTTTAGCCCCACTCCAGGCCGCCGCAAAACGCCCGGTTGCCTCATCGAAAGCCTCGCTACTTAACTTGCCCCACCCCTGCTGGTAGAAATCGGCAATGACTTCGCGATTTCCAATTTCAACATCGGCTGGAAAGAGCTGTTTGGCCTTTCTTAGTTCTTCCAGACCAAGCCGAAAAGCGTCGGCATTTTGAGCGGTTTTGAACAATTGATTGGCATAACCCAGGTAGCTTTGTTTAAGCTGGGCGGCAATGGCGGGGTCTGGATTAAGGTTATAAGCCTCGGTCAGTTTGTTAAGAGCCTGGGGATAATCGGGGCAAGGCTCGATTTTTTGGCACTGTCCAGCGATAACCACCGCCGCATTAAACAGATTGGTAGCATTGGCTTTATCCGCCGCAACTTTATTAGAAAGAGCCACTGTAAGGTCAACCGTCGGGGCTGGGGTCGGGCTAACCACCACAGGTTTATTGGAGGTAGCCAGAATAAACAAAGCCGCGCCCACTGCTAACCCGCTAAGCAACAGTCCAAAACCCACCCAATACTTGAGCGAGCTACGCCGTTTGATACCCGCCTTTTCGTCAAAAACCTGTTGTAGCTCGGTTTCCTTGAGCTCCCGCAGGTCATCAGGATGAAGACCCCGCTTTTGGGCCAGCAATTGGGGGTCTATTTCTTTATTTATTCGTCCACTTTTTGGATTGCCCTTGGACATAATGTTTCCTCGCCGGGTGGGTTGCAAACCAACCCCTACAATTAGCCTTAAACCTTTGGTATCAAAAGGGCTATACCTTCTTTGACTTCGCTGAGATTATTGAATTCTTTGAGCTTTTCTTCGGTAGTCCCGTATTTTTGGGCTAGATTAGCCAGGGTCTGACCGGGTTGAACTATCAAACCCTCACCCTTAAAATCTTTCTTAGCCACCGGGATTACCAACTTTGTACCAGGTATAAGGCTCTTTGTGCCATCTTTATCCACAAAAAACAATTCCCCGCTCTGACCTAGAGCCGCCGAATTCTTGTTAGCCTCAAAAATCGCCTCTCTGGAACTATTATATTTTAGTTCCAACACGCTCAAGGTTTCGTAGGCCACCACCAGATGCACCACTGGCTGGGGCTGGGAGCTATAGGGAATGGGGGTAATAGCCGCGATGATCGTCGCTTCCGCCGCCACGCCCGTCGCATTCTGGCGGACAATCGCAATTTCGGTTTCGCGTACAACAGCGGTGGCGGTGGCATTCTTCTGGATAACCCCGATAGTCCCGGCAACCTCAATATTTTTTGCCCCAATCGTTTGGGTAGCCGCCGCCGTATTAGCGGCATTGATATTATCAAGCTGGTTATTAGTGTTAGTGTTAGCCAGACTCAGGGCCAGCACTACCGCCGCCACCAACAGCAGGAAAACGCCAGTCAGTCCTACCACCAGCAGCAAGGGACGGCGTTTGACCTTTTTGACCTCTTTACGATAAAACTCCACCACCTGCCAGAGGTAAAAATTGGAGTCCCAGACCGCCAACCGGGGGTCAGGAGGTAGTTCCTGCCCCTTATAGGTAGCGGAGACAAAGGGAGTTTCGCCCTGGTCATATTGCCCGCCGCACTGAAATTGAATTTTTAACCCATCCTCCGCCACCTCAAAAATAAAAGTGCGCCCACCTTCGGGCTGACTATGAACTACTGTTGCGGTGCGCCCCAATAAATCGGCCTCCTGTTTTAACCTGAAAATGCCAGTAGGCGAGAGCCACCAACCAGGAGCTTTCTCCTTGACCTGAGAACGCGGGGCATAACCCGCATCGCCACTGGTAACATTAACTACCTGGCGAAGTTCCGCCGGACTCAAAATTTTGGGGCGCAGCCGTTCAAATTGGCGAGTGCTGCGGGAGATATAGAACCAGTTGATGAGAGGCTTGCCGTTACGAAATACCGTAATAGGCGTAACTAGGCGGTCAGGGGTAGTGGGGTCGCGGAACATGCTCAGGATAGTGCTAAGGTCGCCACTGCTGGGATATTCCAGAATGGGGGGGTGTTTGTGCCAGTCGCCCACATAATCCACCCCTTCAAAGTGGGCGGCAATCCGCTCTAATTCATCGTTGGCATAGTCAACATCAATCGCAAAGGTAAGTTGGCGGTGGTCGGCGTTTGGGCCGGCATCGGTGGCAGCCACAATTAAAATGGTCTGGCGGTCAAGCCATTTTCCAACCAGAATTCCCCCGGTCTCCATATTATTGGCGGCGAAGGCACTGGTTTCTTCCTTGATGGCCTCTTGCACTCCTGGTGCAAGCAGCAACATCAGGCTTTCATTTAATTGGGGTTTTGAGTTCCGGCCTGGGGCGGCAGGTGTTTGGCGTTTGGTAGAAACCATCAATCACCATACGGTTAAAGATATGCACCACAGCGGCACAGAGAACAGAGCGTAGCCTCCAACTTGTTGGGCAAAGGAAATTATAAAAATTTTGGCGTTCTTGGCGTTCTTGGCGGTTAATATAAAATTAGCACCTTTGCCTCTTAGTAATCTGCCAGAGCTTATCACAACCGCTAATTTATTTCAAAGAGGCGGGCTAAGCGGGCAAATCCGCCGAGGCTTTGAAACGCACTAACTTCTGATATTCACGTAGCAAGGTAGTCATGTGGGTGATCGCCGCTTGCATCTCTTCCAAGGTTTCTTGATTTAGATTACCAACATCCTCAATTGCCCGCTCAAGTTCGCGCTGTAATACCAGCAGGGGTTGGTTTAGTTCATATGCTGCCCTGCGGGCCAGTGATAGCACCACCCGTAGTTTTTCGCGCTCTTTCTCTATTTCTAGTTGAGAAACTTGTTGAATGGCGGCGGAAATCTGGTGGGTCATCATTTCGGCAAAGCGTATTCTTTCGAGGGTAAAGTGGTTGGCTTGTTCTGCGCCAAAATTGATTAGTCCTATCAACTTATCTCCCACCAACAAAGGTATTAAAAGGCCGGATTGCCAGTTTTGACCGGGGAAAAAAAGCTCTTTTAATTGTAGGTTTTGAAGGTCAGTTTCGTCATTTATCACAATAGTTTGTTTTGTATTCAACATAAAGTTAGGAAAGTTCTGGCTTAATTTTAGTTCTAGTGGGGCGGGTGGAGAATCTTCCGGGAAACCCTGCCGCACCACCAAACAGATTTCGTCAGGGTTTTCGATACTTACCAGATATAACGAACCAGTTCTGACCTCAATCTTTTCAATAGCTACCGCCAGAGCCCGTTCGCAGGCAGCTTTTAGGTCAAGCGGCCCGCGTAGACGGCGGTTGAAATCCTGCAAAGCTTCCAGTTCGGCGTTGCGGGCCGCCAGTTGATTATTCAGGCTGTCCAGGTTGCGGTATAAATTGGCATTGTAAATTCCCAGACCCGATAGCGTGGCAAATTGTTCAGCCAAGGCAATATCGTTGGCTGTCCAGTAGTAGACCTGGGATTTGTTTATCCACAACAAAGCTACAATGCGCCCATTTAGCTTTATAGGGATTACCATACAGGCAATAAGTTGGCGGCTGATAGAGCGATTATCCAAATCAGGAGTATGTTCAATCTTTGCGTCATTCCAATAATCTGAGGTATAGGCCACTTTGCCACTTTGGTAAGCCTGACCGCCCATCCCTTTGCCTGAGATATAGGCGTTGGCAAATCTGAGAAAGCCGGTTTCGATCAATATTCCCTGATCATCAGCTTCAATAAATTTAAGTTCATCTATTAGGGCTACTGAAACGGTATCAGCCTGTAACATTTTTTTCGCCAGGGTAGTGATTTCGACCACCACCTCTTGCAAATCCAGTGAAGACATTACCCGCCGATAGACTTCCAGTAGATTTATTTCAGGTTCGTTTGAGTCGGGCGCAACAAGTGAGGGAAATTGGGTAATTGCGGAAGGTGCTGGTTTAGCATCAGGCTGATTAGTCATGAATTAGCTCCAACAAACCCTGAATTTAGCTGCAATATTAGCGCGTTAATTTATTATACAGCTTGTTCAAGCCCCAAAGTAATTCACAAAGTGGTATAATAATCTTTATTATTATAGCAAAAATTTTCGGGGAATCTCCCGTTTTAGCTTAGAGAGGATTACCAATGGAGTACGCCCTGGAGCGTCTGCGGGTCCAATGTGCTACCCTTTTGACCGAAACTGGGCTGGTAGCCCCTGAATTAATTATCCTGACCGACCCTAAACCCAATATTCCGGCGGATATTGCCTTCCCCACTTTTCAGGCCGCCCGTAGCGCGGGGGTTAATAACCCTGCCGAGTTTGCTCAAAAGCTGGCGGCGGCGGCTATGGCTTTATTACCTACTAAAACCACTCAGGCGAATTGGCTGATTGGTAAGGTTGAGGCGGCAGGCCCGTTTGTCAACATTAGTGTTGAGCCTACCCGTTTTGCTCAGGCGGTGATTACCGAGGTTTTACAACAACAGGCTGATTATGGGCGGGATGAGGCTGGAAACGGCCTGAACTTAATTGTGGATTTTTCCTCCCCTAATATTGCCCGCAAGATGCATGTAGGCCATCTGCGCTCCACTGTTATCGGTAATTCCATCCGTAATATCCTGAAATTCTCTGGCTACAAGGTGACTGCCGATAACCATCTGGGCGATTGGGGGACGCAATTCGGTAGCCTGTTAGCCGCTAAAGCCCTGTGGGGTTGGCCGCCCGAAATTGATACCGACCCGATTGAAGCCCTGGTGCAGATTTACGCGAAATTTCACAATGCCGCCGAAGCCGACCCACCCCTGCGCGATTTGGCCCGCGAT
>Ga0209512_1001306_pt1 | contig 31358 bp, 27 predicted proteins | sample frozenSSSSmetaG_FD_184142 | JGI IMG/M metagenome (GOLD analysis project Ga0209512, IMG submission 184142) | Glacier valley bacterial and archeal communities from Borup Fiord, Nunavut, Canada, to study Microbial Dark Matter (Phase II) -... | ecosystem: Environmental > Aquatic > Freshwater > Ice >...
TTAAGTAGGTGATTAGAAGTAGTGAGGTAGTTTTACGCCAAAAATAGATTTATGCGCTACGTTCAATTGACCCACCAGCAACAGCAACAACTTGCCCAACTCTACAAAACGAGTCAGGACCACCGTGAACGCCAACGCGCTCACGCTTTGCTATTGAGCCATCGCAATTACACCATTCCCGACTTGGCCGACTTCTTTGAGGTAGATCGGGATACGGTCAGTCGGTGGATGGATCGCTGGCAAGAGTGGTTGGTTAACACCCAGAAACCGCTGACCTTACAGGATCAGGCCCGAGCTGGTAGACCATCAAGCCTAATAGTAGACCAAAAAAAAGTGTAATCGAGTGGGTAAAAACAGGTATTCACCGTACTCGTGACATTGCCCAACGTGTTCAAAAAGATTGGAATAAAACAGTCAGTTTGAGTAGTTTACGTCGCTTATTGAGGGCTAATAAACTGAGTTACAAACGTATCCGTAAGAGTTGTCGCCATCTGCGTGATCCGTTGGCTTACGAGTTCTTTCGAGAGGAGGTAAAAGCCCTCCAGGCTTGGGCTGCTACGGGGGAGATCGACTTATGTTACGGTGACGAGATGGGCGTAAGCCGCCAAGCGGTCGTTCCCTATGGATGGCAACCCGTAGGCAAAAGCGAAGCGTTCATGCCAGCTACGCCAAGCGGTAATTTAACAACGCTGGGCTTTTTTTACCGGGATAATCGCCTGGAGAGCTATCTCCATCCAGGAGCCATGAGTAGTGCGATGTTCGTTAAGTGCGTCGATGATTTTGCGAGTCGTTTAAGCAAAAAGACGGTCTTGATACTGGACAATGCCTCAACTCACAAGAGTGCATTAGTGGCGAGTCAGTTGGCTAGATGGCGGAGCCAAGGCCTTCATATTCAGTACATTCCAGCCTATTGCCCCGAATTGAATCTGATCGAATGTCTTTGGAAACAGATCAAATATTATTGGTTGCAGCCCTCAGATTTTCTAACAGCGGCCAGTTTGCGAAATGGCATGGAGACTATATTAGCACAAATAGGCACAAAATACCGCATAACCTTTGCATGACTACTTAGTACAAAAATCCGGCTACCGCCAATGCGTTCGGGCCAACCGCTTGTAGGCAGCACATTCGATATGAAAAAGTTACCCTCCCTGTTACCTTTAAAAAAGTTCACCTTTGGTAAACTGCGTCGCCAATTTACATGTTTAACGTTGTTACTCGTCGTACCATAAACAACTACCGTAGTGCATATCCCGAAGCAGCTCAGGCTCTTCAAAAATGGCATGCCGATGCCGGTACCTCCACCTGACCCCATCCAAGCCACCAGGCTGATAATGGAAGAAAAAGGACTCCGGGCATCGGACCTGACGCAATAGTTGGGCGTTAGCAGGGGGTACATTTCACAGCTACTCAACCGGAGTGGTTCATTGCGCAAAGCCAGCCGTTATATGACATTTTAAGACAACAACCCTACAAAAGACGACCATTAACAAAATAAAATGGAAAAAGAGATAGAAACTTTTTACCCGAGAAGCCGACAAGAATGGCGTGAGTGGCTTCAAGACAATCACGATAAAAAACAATCTATTTGGCTTATTTACTACAAAAAGAAATCTAATATTCCGACGGTAATTTACAGCGAAGCGGTGGATGAGGCACTTTGTTTTGGCTGGATAGACAGCAAATCAAAACCATTGGACGAACATAAGTTTATGCAATTTTTTAGCAGACGGAAAAATAATAGCGTTTGGTCAAAAGTTAATAAAGAAAAAATTGAACGCCTGACAAAAGACGGTCTTATGACAAAAGCAGGTAGTGAAATAATTGAAACAGCCAAAAGAAATGGCTCCTGGACAATTTTAGACGAAGCAGAAGCACTAATCATTCCCACTGACTTAGAGAACGAATTTCAAAAAAGACCCAATGCAAAACAATACTTTTTAAGTTTAAGCAGGTCAGACAAAAGAAATATTTTACAATGGCTTGTTCTTGCTAAAAAAAAGGAAACAAGAGAAAAAAGAATAGCTGAAATCGTGGAACTTGCAGACAAAAAACAAAAACCAAAACAATTCGCTGGACAGAAAAACGGCATATAACAGGGGGTTTTGTGCAAGCAGGGCTTGACGTTCAAACTTCGGCTGTTTGCATCGCTGTACCACACGGGCGGTCCCGTTTTATTTCTTTATTAGGCCGCTTCGGCAGTCCGATTCAGTTCCGGGCTGGACAAACAATAATTCCCCACCACCGGCAATACCTGCCCGTTCCGACTACGTCCCGACGTACTCTCGCTCAGCGTAACGGTCGATGGAACGTCCTGCTCACATTATGCGAACCGGTTATGGCCGAGGGTATGTACGGCATCACTAAATCTGTCAGGCAGGTAGCGATACTGGTCGACGAGCCGGATAAATTTGCGGCATTGGCTGAGTAGTTGCTCATGCCCGCTCTCGAAGCAGAACAGCTTCCTGATTTATCGTTACTTTCGCGGTGAATCTCATCCGGTCTGTTTGTGCGTTTTATTTATTTCCTTTTCTTTTTCAGCGTATCGTTTCTGGCCACGGCGCAACTGCAGATCAGCCACCCGATGGCCCGATTGGTAGTACAACGCGGAGCCGACGGCACCGGACGGCTTTACGTAGCGGGCAGACTGACGGGCGCGGCAGACCGGATTGAGGGGCAGTTAACGCCCGTTTCGGCGGGGCAGGGTAGCACAACCGGCTGGCAAACGATCCAGACCAATCCGCAAAACGGCATTTTCCTGGGCTATATCACCGCACCGGGTGGCTGGTACGTCCTGACCATACGGCTTGTAGTTAACAACACCGTTGCGGAGCAAACGTCGGTGCAGCCGGTGGGCATTGGCGAGGTATTTATCACAGCGGGGCAATCCAATGCACGGGGGCTGGGTAGTGGCGATAATGACCTCGGCACCGCCACCAACCGCGTCAATGCCATTGACTCCATCAACCATTATTACCCATCCGGGTCGGGCAGGCAACTCGTATCGTCGGGCGATCCCTCGCCGGTACCGGTCTATAAAGCACTGACCGCCGGGAAACGTGTTTTTCCGATGGCCGAAAGTTCATGGGGCTGGGGCGAACTCGGCGACTATATCGTAAACCGCTACAATGTGCCGGTAGCGTTTTACGTAACGGGCTGGGACGGTTCGACCATCGACAACTGGCAGAAGACCGCCAACGGCCAGCCAACCTGCAACGCTTATTTCTGCAATGAAAACTGGGTAAACCTCCAGCCCTATACCAACCTCAAAAACGTGTTGCAATACTACGGCTCAGTGGCGGGCATGCGGGCCATACTCTGGCATCAGGGCGAAGCCGAGGGAGATGTAGCGCAGGCCGATATTCCGCAGTACGCCAATCGGTTTCGCGATGTGGTGCAGCGGGCGCGGCAGGATTTTGGCGGGCAAACAATACCCTGGGTCATTGCGCGGACGTCGTTCAACGGCAGCAAAACTACCCCCGCCGTTATTCAGCAGCAGGAAGCCGCCGTCGATCCTGCCAATCAGCTTTTTCAGGGGCCACTGAACGATTCGATTATGAACCGGAACGGCGGCAACGTCGATGTCCACTTTCGCAACGCGTTCCGCCCCGCCGTACACCCCCAGTATTACCTGAACCCCACCAGCATTCCGGCCAATATGGGCCTATCTCGCTTTGCCCGAAACTGGAACAACAGCCTGAACAACAGCTTCTTTCAAAATTCGCAACCCATCACACCCAACGCGTTTGCCGCCACCGGAACAGTTACCGACTACGTACTGCCAGGCAGTAGTCTGTCAGTGTCTTTTGCTACGTCGGGTACGTTTGCGAGCGGCAATCAATGGCAGGTGCAGTTGCTCGATTCGGTGGGGTATTACCTCGCCGTGCTGGGCAATGGGCCAGCAAGTCCCGTGGCGGTTCAGCTGCCGGCCAGTTACCAGAGCGGGCGGTATCAGGTGCGGGTGGTGGCGTCAGCTCCCGCCCTGCCCGCCGTACCCTCTAATCTGTTCAGAATTGTCAGTCAGTTGCCAGCCGCCGATTTGAGTCTGGCCATGACCATAAATCAGCGAACGGCAGACCCGGCTGAGCAGGTGACCATTTCGCTGACGGTACGGAACGACGGACCCAGCCCGGCCCAGAACGTAGCACTGCAAAACCGGCTGCCACCTAATCTGAATGTGGTTTCGCTGTCGTCAGGGCTGAGCAGCAGTAGCAGTGTTGTATCCGGCATGGTGGCGTCATTGCCCGTGGGAGCCGAAACGACGCTGAGTTTTGTGGCTACGCCGAACAGCCCCGGTACGTATCGCAACGCGGCCCAAATCACGACCTCCTCCCTATCTGACCCCGACAGTCAGCCCAATTCTGGCACCGGCGACGGGCAGGACGATGCGACTACGGTTGATTTTCGGACCCGGCAGCCCGGCGCTTTATTTGAGTCGCCGAATCCTGACCAAGTGCCACTCCCACCCATACGGAGCAGTCAGCCCGCACCCGACCCCGGCAAGGCCGATATTAGTCTGAGTCTGGCCAGCAGTACCCGAACTCCGCAGGTAAACGAAATCGTGTCGTTTACAATCACACTCAGTAACGCGGGTGGTCTGGCGGCAACGGGCCTGAGCGTAGGTGCGTATTTGTCCGCTAATCTAACATTCGTGCCCGGCGACGATCTGGCACCGGGCGGGGGTGGTCTGGCAGGGGGTATCAGCAGCATTCCGGCGGGTGGGCAGTACAGTTTCCGGTTCCGGGCGCGGGTAACCAGCAGCGGAAACGGTCTTTGCCGCGCTCAACTCACGGCAGCCAGCCAGCCCGACCCTGACTCCACACCCAACAACGGCACCACCAATGGCGAAGATGACACAGCCCAGATAGATTTGCGCGTGCTGTAATCCGTACAGGCTAAACGTTTCATGCGTTTTTCGATAACTCTGAGAGTTCGCTTAACGGTATCCTCTTAACTAAGGCTACATAATTAGCCACCACAAAGATCTGATTGTAAGGGATTTGCTGTGCTGATGCGATAAACCATGGACGAAGCCGCCTACCGCCAGTATCACACGGACCAAACCGGCAGCCCCTTCAATCCGCTCCCCTTGCCCAACCTCACCGCAGCCGAAGCACGGTTATACAGCGAGCTACTCCGCACAAACGGGCGCGTAGAGCAGGAGCAGGTAAAGCTATAAAATCTTATTCATCGAACTTTTTTCATACAATTAGCCATGAACGGAAAAAGGTTACGTTCATGGCTAATTAGTTTTGTAACTCCTACCTAAACTCTCTGACCTTGTCAACAATGCACTACTACAAATGGAATAATGCTATTGGCAATGAATTATTTAACCCAAACCGCGCCGGTCAGTCGGTATATATCTGCCTGACCAAAGAGCATATTATTGAGACCGGGCGGCATCATGAGCCGTTACTGACCGACCAGGACGACGCAACGATATGGAACGACTTCTGCGGCAGTGTAAGGCGATTTTCGGAGAACAACTCGTTAGTGGCGGGTCTGAATCAATGCATTGATGAGCAGGAACGGGTGAAAGTCAGCCAAACGATTGGTGGCACTAAATACCAGACCGAATACGCGGCCTACCTGACTTTGCTGGCGGTTACGGTATTACCGCTTACTGACGAACGCGCCGACCTGAACGCTAATAACTACTACGACCGGGCCAATGCGTACCTGACCCCGCAGCGTGCTGAACCGGGCGATGAGTTGGACTTCCAATCTTAGGCTCGGAATACCGTGCAATGTGGCTAACCAACTCGCTACGATGGCGTAGTGGACCGGTTGCGTTTGCCGATTCGGGAGATCAGGCCGTAAATTTGCCGGACGGCAACTCATCTTTCAACGCCCATTTAAACACCGGTATGTCCTACGACCCGACGACCTCGCTGCTTATCGACGATTTCGATACGTTTCTGCGCTATGCCGCCAATAAAAATCCGTTACCCCTGACCGGAACCGGCGATTTGAAAGCGGCTGACCTGTGGGCGTTGAACGACCGGGTCAACTACAAAGCTTCGCTGCACGTAACGCCCCGCAGCCGTCAGGCCGATTACCCGCTGCTCGGCTTTCTGTTTCAGATTGCTACCAGCAGCCGCCTGTTGCTCGTTACCTTCGGCAAAACCAACGCGCTCGTGCCGGATGCCAGCCGGGTGGAGCAATACCACGGGCTGACGCTGGAAGAGAAATACGTTTTTTTGCTCGAAACAGCCTGGTGCTATGTTGATTGGGGAACGCTCGATAACGACGGGCGCAGTGGCGAGGGAGCTACCTGGTTCTGGTCGGCGGGCAATCAACTCCTCAAAAATCCGGTGGGTACGCCCGTGACCCTGTTTGAGCGGGGCTGGGCGCAGGAAGATAACCCGGCCATGATCCACCTATCGGGTATGGCCAACGCCTATATCCGGGCGGGACATTGGTTTGGCTGGTACGACGTGCGAGAGGTGAAGCAGGAGAAACGCGACCGGTTTGCGCTGCAACTCGACCAAGTTACGCTCAATCACTGGGGAAAGCAGTGCCTGACGTTGCTGATGCACCAACGCCCGTTCGCGATATGGAACCAACACGCCGACCGGTATTTCTTTCTCAGCGACGACGAACAGCCCAATCAGCCTATTAACCTAAACACCTTTGCCAACACGTTCCAAAAAGAATTCAACGAGCCGGATTTAGTGAGTCTGTACCCCATCAATCCGAATCCGCAAACGGGCGAAATCTGGCTCCGGGTCGAGTTACCTCAGCACAAGGTGTCGCGTACGATTGCCCTGCCCGTTTCCGGTACGCTGGACGATCTGCACCACCAGATTCAGGGTGCATTCGGCTTTGACAACGACCACCTGTACGGATTTTACCTTAACCTGCGCGACCCGTATCAGGGCAAGCAATATTTCGACCCACGCACCTCACCCGGCTGGGCCGATGGCTACCCGTCAGACGCGACGACAATTGCCAGCCTAAACCTCTACGAAGGACAGCGACTCCTGTACGTCTTCGATTTTGGCGACAACTGGCAGTTTCTCGTCACCGTTTTTCGGCACCTGCCCAACGAGAAAAACGCCAAAGCGCGGGTTGTCGAGAAGGTAGGCAAAGCACCAAAACAGTACAACTGATAAGACAAAATCAGCGTTTTTCGGTAGTTTAGCACGTCAACTAACCAAACCAATGAAAAAACGCTACACCCTCCCCTTCATTACCCTTCTCCTTTCTTCCATCCTCCCCCTCAATGCCCAAACCGTTATCGTAAATCGCGACCCACAGATTGCCGATCTGGTATCGCAGGTTTCTGCCGATAGCCTGAGGGCGCACATCAACGGGCTGGTCAGCTTTGGTACACGGCATACACTAAGTACCACAACCGACAAAAGCCGGGGTGTCGGCGCGGCCCGACAGTGGATTTTGGGCAAATTCAATCACTACGCCAAACAGGCGGGCGGGCGGCTGACGGCCAAACTCGACACCTGGACGCTGCAAGCCGACGGACGACGCATCGACAAACCCGCCGAACTGGCCAACGTCATGGCCACGCTCAAAGGCACTGACCCCACCGACGATAGGATTTTCATTGTACAGGGGCATATGGACAGCCGCGTCACCAACGTAATGAACCGCGAATCTGACGCACCGGGGGCTAACGACGACGGTTCTGGCACGGCGGCAGTCATTGAACTGTGCCGCGTGATGAGTAAAGCCCAGTTTCCGGCTACGATTATTTTCGTGACGCTGACCGGCGAGGAGCAGGGATTGCTGGGTGCTGAACACCTCGCCAAACGGGCCACCGACGAAAAGTGGAACCTCGAAGCGGTGCTGAACAACGACATCATGGGCAGCAACCACAGCAACGAAACCAACATCATCGACAACACCCGGCTCCGCGTGTTCAGCGAGGGAATTCCCGGTAATCTGCTTAAAGACACCACCGGGCGTATGGCCCAAATCCGGCAATTTGGGTTGGAGAACGACGGCCGGCCCCGGACACTGGCCCGCTACGTGAAAGAACTCGGCGAACGCTACGTCGATAACCTAGAGGTGATGCTCGTCTATCGCAACGACCGCTACCTGCGCGGGGGCGACCACACACCCTACGTGAACCGGGGATTTGCAGCCGTGCGGATGACCGAGATGAACGAGAATTATAATCATCAGCACCAGGATTTACGCGTCGAAAAAGCAGGAACACCAGAGGCCGTGGAATATGGCGACTACGCTAAATTCATGGATTTCGAGTACCTGCGCAAGAATACGGCGGTAAATCTGGCCACGCTGGCCAACCTCACCAAAGCCCCCGCCATGCCGCAACAGGTCACAATTGAAGTGCGCAACCTGACCAACAGCACCACGCTATTCTGGCAGGCTCCAAAGACCGGAAAGGTAAAAGGCTATTACGTTTTGATGCGCGAAACGGCCTGGCCGGTCTGGCAAAAGAAGTTCTTCACCACCAAACTCGGCCTGACCCTCCCCTACTCCAAAGACAACTACTACTTCGCCGTTCAGGCCGTCAGCGACGACGGCAACGAAAGTCTGCCCGTGCTGCCCGTCCCCAATTTGCGGTAGCGTCCAGGTAGCATCCATGATTTCGCTATCTTTCGGTAAAGCCATCCAATTATGTCAGTCGCCATTAGTCCGTCCGTTCCTGAAGCCGTAATTATTGCGCTGGGGTATCAGAACACCGACGATTTCCTGCGGATACAGGTCCGTCGCGCCTTGTCGGAGAAAATCAGCTATTACCAGAGCCGGATCGATTTCTACGAGCAGAAATATGGCATGACATTAACCGAGTTTCACGGTCGGGTAAGCAATCAGGATGATTCCGTTTTATCGAAATTCAGCGTAGCCGAAAAGGAGACCGACGATTTCGACTGGGACGATGCGCTGGACTTTGTGCGTATCTACACCGACAATCTCCGGCAAATCAGGCCATGAACGAAGTAGCAGCCCGATTTTCGTTCATCATTCGTTCGTCCCGATTCTCGCTCGAACAGGTAGCCAATCAGAAAAGCGTGGAACGATGCGAACTGTTTTTCACTGATGCGTCGCGTTTAGTGGCTTATGAATCGAGAACCGGGGCGAAGTTCAAATACAGCTACCAATGGATGGATGCCACAAATCAAACTGTTTTTCGCTGGGACAACACCACACATTTCCCACAGTTCAATACGTTCCCTTTCCACCGCCACACGGGTCCTGATGAAATACCAGAGTCATTTCAAATGGTTACGTTCGAGGAAACACTCCAATTTATTGCCGATACGTTGATTCAGTAAACCAAACGCTCAGGCCGTCAGCGACGACGGCAACAAAAGCCTGCCCGTGCTGCCCGTCCCCAATTTGCGGTAGCCACGCAACGAACCACCTTGCAGCCTGCGTAACAACAGTGATTCGTCATGAAAACAAACTGGCTTTTTGCGGGTAGTCTGACTGAATGTTCTGAATTTTCCGTACTTTAGTTTCTGTTGTTTCGCTTAATCAATCAACTTGTGAATTTATGAAACGTCTTCTGTACCTGTTTGCCCTTGTTGCCTTCGTAGCTACGCTGAATGCCTGTAGTAAAACCACTGAACCAGCACCCGTATCGCCGGTGGTTGGTCGATGGATATTGAACCGGGGGTTGCTCAGTGGATTCACAACGGCCCCTAACCTTAATGGTCGCTCCATTGACTTGCTTTACTTCGAAAACTACGCGGCCACTATCGACCTATTTGCCGACAAGACGTTCAACTCAAACGACAAGAGTGTTACCGTTGACGATTCGCCCGGAACCTGGGATTATACCGACCCCAATCTTACGCTGAAATATGACAGCGGTACTCAGGAGACCTACACGTACGCTAAAAACAAAAATATTGAGGAGCTTACGCTGACTCCAGCCGTCAGTTATACCTTGCCCGTATCTACGACAGCAACGGCGGTCGGTAGGCTTAACTTCGTTTACAGGAAGTAGTCAATAGTTGCTCATTACCACAAAAAAAGGTCTTCCCATAGCGGGAAGACCTTTTTTGTGCCAGCTCGTTGTGATAGTTACTTATCCAGCACCACTGTACCACCCACGATATAAACCCCGGATTGGGTCGAGAGCGAATAGACCCGCTCAACCGTCCGAAGCGACGACTCCATTCGCACAACGCGATACGGTACGGCCTGACCCGCTTCAATGCGGTACAGCAACTCGCCCACGTTTACGTCGCCCAGTGCTTTTTTGCCGGTGGCGGTCAGAACCGGGTGATTTCTGGTGGCTTCGAGCAGTACGGGTGCAGTATGCGGACGGGTGTCGGCGGTGAGTTCAGTGGCCGGGGTGAGCCAGGCGCCAACGAGTGAGTACGCGCCCGCCGGGTGTTCGTTCAGTTTCATTACGGTGGTGACAGCAGCGGTTTTGGTGGCTGCATCGTAACTCTGTACTACGTCGCCAGGCGTTACGTCAGCAATACGTTTGGCGGTGCCGTTGGCCAATGTCACGAGGGCGTCAGGGGCGAAGCAGAAGTTATATTCCTCTTTCTTCTTAGCTCCGTCGCCATCGGCTTTACCCCCGCCCGCCAGCAGATCGGCCATCTCACGCGAGAGGACAAACGTCAGCGTCGACATCAGACCGGGTTCTTTTTCGCCCACGTATTTCAAATCATCGATATACGCATCCCAGGCCGCCCGGTCGCCGGTTGCGCCAGGAATGACGAAGGGCTTTGTCTCGCCTGTTTTCTCGTTTTTGTAGAGGGCCAGCAAACCGAGTTCTTTGGTGTCGGCAGCAGAAAAGATTTTGTACAGGTAAATTTTGCGGGTAACGCCGTCGCTATAGGTAAAGACGTAGGCCGGGCGTTCTTCGTAGCGGTCCAGAATAAACCCATCAATTTTAACGTACGTGTCTTTGTCGAGGTTGGCGATTTTGATGCCTTTAATGGCTTTGGACTGGTCGGCGGTCAGGCCCGCGCTGGTGGTTTGCGCCCATACGCGCTGACTGAGAGTTTGCGTCGTTACGGCAACGGCAATGAAACAGAGGATTGTGAGTAGGTTGTTTTTCATGGTCGGTTTTTAAACCTAAAAGGTCTCCAAAAGACCTTTTAGGTTTGGCTGGTAATTATTTTTTCGTGTATTCGCCGACGCGGGCGGAGATGGATTCAACGGCGCGGTGGGCGGAGGTAAACGCACCGGCCATCCAGGCAGTGAGGTAAGTGGTGTGTTCGCCCGCGAAATAAACGTTGCCGTCGGGTTCGAGCAGGGCGGGAAAGTATTTTTTGCGGGTGTTCTCGTCATACGTAGCCCAGCCGCCCCCACTGTATGGAACACGGTGCCAGGCCAGCGAAAAGGAATTCTCAAACTCGGCAGGGTACTGCGGGTGAATGTTTCGACCCTGTTCCAGCGCCAGTTTCTCGCGCTCAGGAAGGGTCAACGCGCCCACGGCTTCGGCCCGGCTGTAGAAGTTATAGTAGCCAATCAATACTCCTTTTTTGCCCTGAAAGCCGTACGACGGATACCAAATCTGGTTGATATCCATGTTGGTACGCGAGATGCCGCTGTAAATCCAGTCGTCTTCCTCCCAGAACCGGCGTTTAAACTGCAGCCCAATCTTGCCGGTTTTGATATAAGGCACAAAATCAGCTGCCCGTTTTACCGTACCCGACAAGTCGGATTCCAGATTCTTGAGCATAGGCAGCGGCAGGGTACAGACGCAGAACTCGGCCAGCAGTTCGGTGGGTTTACCGTCTTTCTGATAAATCACCCGAACGCCGTTTTCGGTCTTGCGCAGTTCCGATACCGGCGCGTTGAACAGGATTTTACCGGCCAGCTTCTTCTCCAGGGCTTTCGGAATGGCGTCCATACCGCCTTCGGGTTGCAACAGCGTGGTTTGCTGCTCGTAGATGTAGTCGCCAACGTTGTAAAAAACGGGCTGATTAAAGCCAGAGCGCAGCAAATCGGTCAGGCCGTAGGGGTCGGTCATCTCGCCGGGCGTTGGTCCCGCGCCGGGTTCCGCGTTGGCTTTATAGCCGCGCCGGTTGGTGCCTTTGTACAGATGCGCCGTGTTCAGGTCGCCTTCGTTCTTCAGGAAATCAACCAGTTTCTCAACGTCTTCTTTAGTCAGTTGCTGGTCGAGCGCGTTCTGATCGAGCGATTTGGCGAGCAGTTCAGCGGTGTAGCCCCGCATATCGTTGTGGTACTCTTTGACGCGTACCCGCTGGTTGGCCAATGGCCCCGTGCCACCTTCGTTATACAAATAGGCCGCTTCGTTATTACCATTGAAGATTTGCAGCGGAATACTCAACTCACGGCAGTAGTGCAGCGTAATCTGGTGGTGATGCGGAATGCGGGCCGCCCCGCCGTTGAAGTACTGCCCGGCATCGAACCGCGACGTTTGGCCGGTGCCGCCCGTTTCGGTTTCGGTGGTGCCGCCCCGGATCGTCCAGACCCGCCCCCCCGATCGGCTGCGGGCTTCCAGCACGGTACAGTCATAGCCGAGTTTGCCGAGTTCCCAGGCCGTAGTCATACCCGCCAGTCCCGCGCCCAGAATTACAATTTTCCGACCTTTCCCATCGGGCGTCCGACCCGTAGCGGGCAAGCTGAGCGCACTGGCCGGGGCTGGTTGTAGCATACCCCAGGCCAGCAGCCCTGCATAACTGGCCGAGGTCTGGTTAATAAAATCGCGACGAGTCATAGTCCCCTATCCCACAACTTTCTTAAAGCTGTCGATGAACATTTTCATTTCGTCCATCGTGCCGACACTTACGCGGCAGTAGGGTTGCCCATCGAGCTCGCGGGTCTGGATACCAATACCGTCGGCCATCATCTTTTGCTGGAACGATGCCGTTTTCATCCGAATCGGGAACAGCATAAAATTGGTACTCGACGGAATCACCTCGTACCCCATACCAGCCAGCGCTTTGGCAGTGTACTCACGGGCTTTGGCGTTTTCGGCGCGGCAGTGGTTTTGCCACTCTTTGTCTTTGTACGACGCGATGCCAGCCATGAGCGTCGTGATACTCACGGCACTATCGCCGTTGGTATAGGGTTTCAGCAGTTTCAGCGTGTTGGGCTGGGCAATGGCGTAACCGAGCCGCAGACCTGCAAACCCGTGAATCTTGGAGAATGTCCGGGCCAGAATGACGTTGTTTCCATCAGCCACGACTTTACCGAGTTTGGGCCGTTCGGCGGGCTCGTAGAAGTCAATATAGGCTTCGTCGATGAAGACCGGCACCTTCGATGACACCTCCCGGCAGAGGGCTTCCAGCTCAGCCGCTGGGATAATGGTGCCCGTGGGGTTGTTGGGATTGACGATATAAATCAGCTTTACATCGGGCGTAATAGCCGCTTTGATAGCGGGCAGATCGTACTTGTAATCTTTGGTCATGGGCAATGCCTTGATTTTGGCCCCCTGCCCAGCCGCCCGGCGCAGCAAATCGTCGTACGTCAGTACACTGGTCAAAATGGTCCCCCCTTCTTTGGCGTAGTGATCCGCAGCCGCCATCAGAATATCCGAGGAGCCGGGCGACATCATAATGTTGCTGGCCGTAACGAGTTCGTCGGCAGCAAGCAGGTCTTTCAATTGACCAAACTCACTCCAGGCGTAGCGATTACCTCTTTCCATCGCTTTTACAATGGCGTCTTTCGCGCTTTGGGCAATACCGAGCGGGTTTTCGTTGGCCAGCAGCCGCGCCCGCATGGCGGGCATGGTTTCTGGTGGGGTGCCGAGGGCCGCAAATTCATCGACGAATACCGACTGACCAACCGACATTGGTGCATCAGCTTTAGCAATGCGCATACCTGCCGAGAGTCCGGCGGTGAGTAATCCACTGGCACGCAGCCAGTCACGACGAGTAAGGGAAGATGACATAAGGCGTTGTTTTTTTTACGATATTACGCATTAAAAACTTGCCCAAAAGTCTTTTACCTAATTTTTATTTGTTGGATATTGATATTCGCAATATATTATATTAATTTCTTGGAGATAGTCCATGCGAGATGTGAACACCTTCGCTTTACACCCGGAATCGCTCCAGCCATTGCCCAACAGTGGCACCCGTCATATCGAAAATCAGGTTGGGAAACAGGCCAAATACCAGCGTCGATATGGCCAGCGGTATCAGCAGCAACTTCTCCCGACGGGTCAGGTCGGTCAATGAAATGGCCGTGTCATGCCGGGTACTGGTGGGGCGAATCCAGGCGGGTCCGAAGAACATGCGTTGCAACGTCCAGAGGAAATACGCGGCTGCCAGCAAAATACCCAGCGTACCCACCGCCGTGAGCCAGCCCGGCAACCAGCCCGACTCGAAGCTGCCCATGAGCGTGAATAACTCGCCCACAAAACCCGAAAAACCCGGCAATCCCAGCGAACCGAAAAACGCAATAGCCGTCAGGATGGTGAACTGCGGCATGGGCGTCATGAGCCCCCGGTACGAGTCGATACGCCGGTCGTGGGTACGGTCATACAGAACGCCCGTCAGCAGAAACAGCATGGCACTCAACAGCCCGTGGCTCACCATCTGATACACGGCCCCGTTAATTCCCTCCGCCGTGAGCGACGCCATGCCGAGCAGTACAAAACCCATATGCGAGACGGATGAATAGGCAATCATCTTTTTGAGATCCATCTGCGCCAGCGCATTCAGCCCACCATAGACAATGCTCAGAACGCCCAGCGCGCCCAGAACGGGCGCGTATTGGGCAGCACCATCGGGGAAGAAATTCCAGACGATCCGCAGAAAACCGTAGCCGCCAATTTTGAGCAGCACCCCAGCCAGCACCACCGAAATGGCCGTTGGAGCCTCCACGTGCGCATCGGGCAGCCACGTATGCAGCGGCACGATAGGCAGTTTAATGGCAAACCCGATGAAAATAACCCAAAACGCCAGCATCCGGGCGGGTAGCCCCAGCACCATCGGCTCAGTGGCAGGATTCAGGAACGCATCGGATAAATAGTTTCGGCCATCGGCCAGGTACCGCATATCGAACGTATGTACAAGCTGTACCGGATCGAGCTGCCCCGCCTGTAGGTGTTGCTGCACCAGCCGGATCATGTCGGGCGTAACTGCTCCGGGCTCCGTGGCGAAACCGGCCATTACCGCCGTGCTAACCGGGTCAATAACGGATAGGTAAAGACCAATCATGACAAGCAAAATCAGCAGCGAACCAAACAGCGTGTAGAGAAAAAACTTGATGGATGCGTACTCCCGGCGCGGCCCGCCCCACAACCCGATGAGAAAATACATGGGCAGGAGCATGAACTCAAAAAACAGAAAGAACAGGAAGAAGTCGAGGGCCAGAAAACAGCCCATGACAGTACCCGTCAGTAGCAGATACAGCGCGAAATAAGCCCGGCTTCGGTCGGTGTTGTGCCACGACGATACCACGCCCACCAGCATCACCACCGCCGACAGCCCCACGAGCGGCAGGCTGATGCCATCGACACCCACGAGGTAGTCGATAGACGCTACGCCCAACCGCCCCAGCGGAAGCGTAATCCAGTCGGCCTGTTCGAGTAGCTGATAGCCACTCTCTGCCGAAATAAACCGAGCACAGACCAGGCCCGCCAGTACCACGTCAGCCAGCGTTACGACCAGGGCAATCCAGCGAAACCAGGCTGTTTGTTTTTGAGGTAGCAGGGCAACGACGAGCGAGCCGAGCAGGGGTAAAAATATGAGGAGTGACAGCATGTTCGTTTCATAAAATCCACCAGAGCAGGATCAGCAGCCCAACCACGGCAGCAGTAATGTAAGACTGTACCTGTCCGTTCTGCACCCGGCGCGTCAGCCAGCCCAGCCGACCCGCCAGCCAGGCCGCGCCATTCACCGCACCATCGACAACGTACCGGTCGAAACCGCTTGTCAGATACGCCAGCACCACACCCGATATACCCACGCCATTAACGGCGCCGTCTATTACGCGCTGATCAGCACGGTTGAGCAGGGCTGCGAGCCGGAGCAATGGGCTGATGATAATTTTCTGGTAGAAGACATCTAAAAAGCCGTACTGTACCGAAAGCCGCACGAACCAGCGCGATGGGTTGGATTCGGGCAGCCGGAAACCCAGCAACCCGCCCGCCAGTACCAGCGCAATAGACAACGGAGCCAGCCAGACGAGGTGTGTCTGGACGGGTGCAGGCAGGAAGGCAAACACCCAGCTATCGGCAAAGGTGAACGGACTAAGTGAGAACCAGACCGCCACCGACAACACAGCCAACAGGAGCACCGGCCCCCGCATAAGCCAGCTGGGTTCGTGAACTGCCGGCAGTGGAGTTGTTTCGCTACGGTACGTGCCAAAGAAAACCAGCCGCCACTGCCGGGCCATATAGACCGCCGTCAGCCCGGACGACAGCAGCAGCAATACCGGCACTACCCGTACCAGTATCCCCGCAAATGGAACGGTTGCCGATACCACCGACCAGCCGAACGCTCCGCCCAGTATCGCTTCTTTCGACAGAAACCCTGACAACAGTGGAACGCCCGCCAGGGCAGCCGCGCAAATGGTGTAGCTGACAAACGTAATCGGTATGGCCCGGCGCAGCCCCCCCATCTGGTTCATGTTCTGCGTATGCACGGCATGGATGACCGACCCCGCGCTGAGAAACAGACCGGCCTTGAAAAACGCATGGGTCAGCAGGTGAAACATAGCACCGCCTACGTTGCCCATTCCCATCGCGGCCACCATCAGCCCCAGTTGCGAGACGGTTGAGAAGGCCAGCACCCTTTTGATATCGGTCTGAAACAGGGCTGAGTACCCACCCCACAGCGTTGTAATAGTACCAGTGAGTGTAATGACAATTAGTGCATTGGGTGAGAGCAACGGATGAATGCGGGCCAGCAGAAACACCCCGGCGGCTACCATCGTGGCCGCGTGAAGTAACGCCGACACGGGGGTGGGACCTTCCATAGCATCGGGTAACCAGGTCAGCAGCGGAAACTGCGCCGACTTACCCACGCAGCCCATAAACAAACACAGCCCCACCACCGTTGGCGGCACGGCAAAGGCACCAGTACCCGACAATTCGATAAAATCGAGCGTGTCGAAGTAATAGTACGTCAGAAAGATACCGAGCAATAGGCCTATATCGCCCACACGGTTCATCAGAAATGCTTTTTTAGCCGCCTGGCTGGCAGCGGGCCGGTCGGCGTAGAAGCCAATGAGCAGGTACGACGCCAGCCCAACCAGCTCCCAGAATGCGTACAGTACCAGCAGGTTCCCGGCCAGTAAAATACCAAGCATGGCACCTACAAAGAGTTGGAGATAAGCGAAATAGAGGGCGAGACGGGTTTCATCGTCCATGTACGACAGCGAGTAGACCTGTACCAGTAAAGCTACAAAATGCACCAGCACCAGCATGAGCGCGGCCAGCCCGTCGAGCCGGAACGTAATGGCAAACGATACGCCCGACAGCGTGGCCCAGGTGCTTTGCAGGGTAATGGACTGGTTTGCCAGCAGCAGCCAGCCCGACAGCAACAGCCCCGTACCCGTCAATCCAACAGCCAGTTTACCCGCTATTTGCCCATTCGACGTCCATACCGCTAAAAACCCGGCAAAGGGTAGTAACAACAGTACAGCAAGCAGAAACGGGGACGTCATTCGGGAGGAGATTTCAATTAGGGAGCGCAAATATCTCCATTCAGGTATAGTGAAACAAATAGCTATCGCTACGCATTCATTATCAGCTTTTCAATAGCTTTGCTACGCAATATCAGCCTATTCTCTACCTATATGTCGGCAACCTTTTCCCCTAACCTTCCTTGGACCGAATCGCCCTTTTTTGAAAAAGAACTTCAGCAGGCCAATCTCGACCCTATACTAACCGAGCAAATGCACCGCTATGCCGAGGATGGTTACCTTATTTTTGACCCCGAAATCGACATCGAGATTCTGAATGCGGCCCTCACCGGCGTAGATCCGCTCTACAACGGCGAGTCACGAAAGCAGGATGCCTGGCAAACGGTTCCGGCAGTTCAGCACATTGCCACGGCTCCCAAAGTTATGGAGATGCTACGGCTACTATACCGACGCGAACCGGTCCCGTTTCAAACCCTCAATTTCCCGATTGGTACCCAGCAGCGCACCCACTCCGATTCCATTCATTTCAACTCCATTCCGCAGCGGTTCATGTGCGGAGTCTGGGTAGCTCTGGAAGATGTTCGGGACGACAACGGCCCGCTTCATTATTACCCCGGAAGCCACAAACTACCGTTTTACGATCTGATCGATATGGGGCTGAAAGGATCCGAAGCGCAGACGATCGAAGACGTGTACGGCAGTACTTACAAGAAATATGAGGAGCGGCTGGAAGAGATTATTCAGGCACACGGTCTGAAAAAAGCAATACTGAACATGCCAAAAGGAAAGGCCATCATCTGGTCGGCTAATCTGTTACACGGTGGGGAAACAATCAGTACACCCGGTGCCACCCGGCACAGTCAGGTAACACACTACTTTTTTGAAAACTGCGTGTATTACACTCCTCTGCGCTCCGACGCAACAATTGACAAGCTGTATATCCGCAAAATCACGAACATAAGTACGGGCCAGCCCATCGAAAATAAATACTTTGATCAGTCATTAGCATACGAGGCAGAAGGTTATCCCAATCGCCACCCTATCCCGGAGTCGCTTCGTCGGCTGAGTCGTTATATCCCGTCATTCCTGATAAAATTAATCAGGAAATAAAGTTATCCGGTTTTGAGCCAGCCCGTCAGGCTGAGTCGCTCGCGGGTGGCGGGCAGCACCTCGTGTTCGAGCCGCGCACTCTCAAAACATACCAGCCGACCACCCAGCGGCAAAATAGTTTCGGTACGTTCGGTACCGTCGGCGTTGAGGAGGTAGAGAGCCAGTTGCCCACCATCGGTGGGTTGCCAGCCGGTATTGAGGTAGCAGATGACCGAAAGCTTCCGGCGCGGATCGGTGCGAAACTGGTCGAGGTGGCGTTTGTAGAACGTGCCGGTCGGGTACAGCGCGTAGTGAAACTCACTCTCGCGCAAACCGAGGTAACATGTCTGGTTCACGTACTGCATAAACTCGCCGATGCGGCTGAGAAACGCAGCTTCTTCGGCAGTAGCACTGGCTTCGTTGAGCCAGAGAATCTCATCGCCCCGGGTAGCCTGTTCAACCACCAGCACCTGCCGGTTGCCAGTACCCGCTCCGTGAAACTGCCCGGCCTGTTTACGATGACGCAGTTGCCGGGCCAGAACCAGTACGTCGGCAGAGCTCAGAAAGTCATCGGCAACGCCAAAACCATCGGCCAGGATACCGTTGATAATCGATTCGAACTGTGAAACCGGAGGGTGCGGGCGTTCAGGACGTGAGTCTGAGCTGTCAGAATCTGAGTTCATTCAGTTCGTCCAGCTGAACGGTTTTGTAGTGACGGTATACCTGAAGCACAATGGCCAGGGCAACGGCAGATTCGGCAGCGGCCACCACCATCACGAACAACGCCAGCATCTGGCCCTGAATCCGGTTGGGGTCGTACTGACTAAACACGGCTAAGTTAATATTGGCCGCGTTCAGCATCAGTTCAATACCCATCAGCACCACAATAACGTGCCGTTTCAGCAACACAATGGCCAGCCCAATGCTGAACAGTGCAGCCGCTACGGTGAGGAATAAATAGCTATTCATGATCATTCACTTTGCGTCAGTCAGCCGTTTTCCGCCCCGCCAGATGTGTTGCGCCAACCAGAGCCGCCAGTAACAGGATACCGGCAAGTTCGAACGGAACCAGATACTCGGTCATCAGCTGCATACCTACCCGCGTAACGGTACTCTCCCAGCCTATTGGCTGTTGTAACAGCACAAATGATGATCGTGACAGCAGCGAATACAATGTTACGAATATTCCACTCGCTACCAGCACGGTTACCACCCACGAATTACTCAATCGGTTGAGCGACGGGACGCGGTTGGGTTGCTGACTGTCGGCGTTGGTTTTGGTATCCGGTTTATGGGTGAGCATGACGCCAAAAATAACCAGCACCAGTACCCCGCCTACGTAAATCATGATCTGTGCCACGGCCAGAAAATCGGCACTTGCCAGCACGAACAGGCCCGCCACTCCGAGGAGGGTCAACAGCAGAAAAAAGGCTGCGTACATTACGTTCCTGGTCAGCAACACGGCCAAAGCCCCACCCAGCGTCAGGGCGGCAAAGCCGTAAAAAGTTAGTTGTATCATGCCGAAGTGTCGGAGCTGGTTTCGTCGGCGTTGTTGGTTGACGGGGCCGGTTTCGGCTTCATCGTGGGGCGAAACGCAGGGCGGGGCTTTGGTGGTGCGGGCGTTTCGGGAACGCTCACCGTTGGTATTGGGTCTGGTTCCACTGCGGATGCTGCGGGTACAACTGGGTTGGCGGGCTTGCGGGTAGGAATGAACACAGGCCGTTTTTTAACTTCCGGCTCGCCCGGCGCACTCTGTTGCACCTTGTCAGAAGTGGCGTCAGTGAGTGGGTGCGCCGTAGCTCCATCCGTTGGGTTGGCGGTTGGGTCGGGAGTCGTTGCGGGCAGCTCCGGCACAACCGATTCGGCGGGTTTGGCAGCGGGGCGGGCCGTGGGGCGGAACACCGGACGTTTGGCAGCAGGTGCTGCTGCGGGAGTTTCCGCAAAACCGGCTTCTTCCGGTGGGCGGGCCTGTGCAGTTGCGGCCAAAGCTTTAGCCGCAGCCTGCACCAGTTTGGCGGCTTCTTTTTCGCGAACGAACTGCTCATACAATCCCCGTTTTTCGTCGGCTTCGACGGGGGTCAGGTTCGCAAAATTATACGTCAGCTTACCGAGTTCGTACTCGCTGTAATCGAACTTCTTATCCATCGTCAGGCATTCCGTCGGGCAAACCACGGTGCACAAGCCACAATAGCAACACTTGGCCATGTCGATATCGAACGTAGCAGCATACAACCGAATCGGCGACCCGTCTGACGCCCGGCCTACCTCTTCGGTGGCTTTGATAGCGTCGATAGTGATGCAGTCGACAGGGCAGATTTTGGCGCATTTATCGCACACGATGCAATCGTCGATTTCGTTGCGGAGCCGGTAGCGGCCATTGTCCGGAACGGGCAATTGCTCGTGCGGGTATTGCAGCGTAACCAGTCCGTTTTGCTGATCAAAGTAATTATCACTGGCAATGCCCTCCGGCGTTCGGCGGTGGGTAGCCTGCCGCAGGTGCCGCCATGTCAGGCTCAGCCCTTTCAGCGTCGTGCGAATTCCGGCCCGTATGTCGTAGAAATAAGTCATTTATCAATTCCGAATGATAGAATGATAGAATGAGTGAATACCTCCGGCTGTAGTCAGCTTGCGTCAGCTATTCACACATTCTATCATTCACAATTCACTCATTAAATTTCAGGATATCGCGCGGGGTCGGCTTCGCTCATAAGTTCGTACACGGCCTCAATTACGTCGTCTGCGCTGGGTTTCGAGAAATAATCACCATCGGAGCCGTAGGGCGGGCGGTGCGCTTTGGCGGGTAACGTACGCGGGGCAGAATCCAGGTACCGATACGCGTTCTGTCCCTCAATGACCTGTTGTAACATATAGGCCGATGCCCCACCCGGCACATCTTCGTCGGCAAATACGACCCGGTTCGTTTTTTTGATTGATTCGGCAATGGCTCCGTAGCGGTCAAAAGGCAACAGTGTTTGTACGTCGATGACTTCTACGTCGATGTGCATAGCCGCCAGTTGCGTAGCGGCTTCCAGCACAATGCGGCACATACTGCCGTAAGTCACCACCGTTACGTCGGTGCCGAGCCGCAGAATTTCCGGAACGCCCAGCGGCAGACAGAACTCAGCGAGGTTATCGGGCAGTTTTTCCTTGAGCCGGTAGCCGTTCAGCGACTCGATGAGCAGCGCCGGGTCGTCGCCTGCCATGAGCGTATTATAAAATCCGGCCGCTTGGGTCATGTTGCGCGGCACCAGTACGTGCATTCCCCGCAAACTGCCGAGCATGACTCCCATCGGCGACCCCGAATGCCAGATGCCTTCGAGCCGATGGCCCCGCGTTCTGACAATGAGCGGGGCTTTCTGCCCGCCTTTGGTGCGGTATTGAAGCGTAGCCAGATCATCGGTCAGGGTAGCCAGGGCGTAGTAGATATAATCGAAATACTGAATCTCGACAATGGGCCGCAGCCCGCGCATAGCCAATCCAATGCCCTGCCCAATAATTGTGGTTTCGCGGATGCCGGTATCGGTAATACGTATCTCGCCGTATTTCTCCTGCAAACCCGCAAATCCCTGGTTCACGTCGCCAATCTGCCCCACGTCTTCGCCCAGCGCTATGGCCCGCACGTCACGGTCGAACAAGCTGTCGAAATATCGCTGCATCAGCACATAGCCATCTACCAGTGGGCTGTCGTCGGAATACTGCGCCGGAACGCCCTCAATCAACATCGGCGACTCCGGCGACTGGCTATACAGGTGCGAGCTGTAATGGTCGTCATTAGCGGCATTGGTCCGGGTCAGCCACTGCTGCAACCCCTCCCGCGCCAGACCCGTATCGGCCCGCAACAGGCGCAGCGCTTTGCGTACCGCCGAGGTAGCATCGCGCCGGAGGGCGGTCGTGTTTTTGCGCAGGTCCTCACGAATCGCCATCAACTCATTCGATTTGGGGCTGTTGCGGGCCGCCCGCTGCAACCCCTCCAGAGCCTCGTCATAATCTTCTTTCATCGACTGCTGATAGGCGTTCCAGGCTTCGGTGCGGGCCTGCCGGGCCACCTGTTTCGCTTCGGCGTCGATGGTATCCAGTTCGTCGTTAGTAGCGTATCCGTTCTGCAAAATCCACTGCCGAAACACCTGGTTGCAGTCGTGTTCGGCTTCCCAACGCAGGCGTTCCTTCGATTTGTAGCGTTCATGCGAGCCGGACGTCGAGTGTCCCTGCGGCTGAGTCAGCTCCTGCACGTGTACCAGTACCGGCACCTGTTCATCGCGGCAGACCTGCGCAGCCTGTTGATACGTTTCCAGCAGGGCTACATAATCCCAGCCTTTGACGGTAAAAATCTCGAACCCACGCTCGTCGGGCGTATCGCGCTGAAAACCGGCCATCGCTCTCGAAATGCTGCCTTTGGTGGTCTGGTATTCTACCGGTACCGAAATACCATAGCCATCGTCCCAGACCGACATCAGCAGGGGTACCTGGAGCACACCAGCAGCATTCATCGTTTCCCAGAACATACCCTGCGAGGTCGATGCGTCGCCGATGGTGCCAAATACGATTTCGTTGCCGCCGTGCGAGAAGTCCGTCATGCCGTTCAGGGCGGGGTTGTGGCGAAAGAGTTTAGAAGCATAAGCCAGACCCAGCGAGCGCGGCACCTGACCAGCGGTGGGGGCAATGTCACAAACGGAATTGTACTCGTCGGTCTGCGACTGCCATAGGCCCTGCCCGTCGAGCCAGCGGGTGGCAAAGTGGCCGTTCATGGAGCGACCCGCTGTATTAGGCTCGCGAATTACACTGGTATCGGCGTAGAGCTGGGCAAAGAATTCGGGCCATTTTACGCCCCCCAGCGCGGCCACTAACGTCTGATCGCGGTAATAGCCGGAGCGGTAATCGCCCCGGGCAAAGACGCGGGCAACCGCGAGCTGCGCCAGCTCCTTGCCGTCGCCAAAGATGCCAAATTTGGCCCGTCCGCCCATCACATCGCGCCGACCCAGTAAACTAACCTGTCGACTTTCGCAGGCTAATCGGTAATCGAGCAGGATTTTTTCGCGGTTGAGCGTATCGGTCTGGTGAAGTTGTTCGTTTACTGTCACGGCGGCAGTGCAGGTTAAATAAGGAACAGATTTAATTTGTCGATGAAGTAATTGCCGTTGGTTACAGGTCATCGTTTCCCGGCAGTTAAAGTAAGATAAAACCTTTCAGTTTTCAAAAAAAACGATTTCGTCCGTTTCTTTGTTGACCTGAGCAAAACTATAGGAACTTTGGCAAAGTGTTTGCGGTAAATAGGTTTCAATCAGTGTAGTATCATAACAACCAAATCATAACTCCGTTTAGTCCGATGAAAAAGTTATTTTCACTTTTCGTAGCTTTCTTTGTGTTAATCGCCGTCAGCTACGCCCAGAAAGGGAACATGAAATTCGCCAGCGAAACGCACGATTTTGGCAAAATTGAGCAGGGTAAACCTGTTACCTACGTGTTCGAGTTTAAAAACACGGGTACTGATCCTGTCGTTATCAACGATGCACAGGCATCCTGCGGGTGCACCAAGCCAAGCTGGACGCGTGAAGCCATCATGCCAGGTAAAACCGGGACGCTTTCTGCTACGTACAATGCAGCCGCTATGGGACCCTTCAACAAATCAATTACGGTAATGAGTAACGCAGAAGCTGGCCAGACAATATTATATCTGAAGGGCGAAGTGGTTGGTCAGAAAGAGGCCGAAACCGCTACTGCGCCTGCCAAGACTGTTAAGAAAACCACAAAGTCGTAGCACTGATCCGCTAAATGGCTTTCACATTAGCAAGGCCCCCGGTTTGATCCGGGGGTCTTTTTTCGTATATTCCGAAACTGAAACGCGGGGTGGCCGTCTGGCCACTGATTTTTCCGTGCCACTGTGCTAACTACGGACCAAACGTCCGTGCCACTCATGTTTCTTCTTATTCTCGGCGTAACTGCCCTCATCATTGGCTTTGCCATCAATACGCCCGCGCTGGCCTTTGCGCATTTCTCAAGACCCGTTAAGATTATTGGCCTTGTGCTGATTGCAATCGGGCTGCTCTCCTCCGCCATCCGGCAAATTGACGCCGGACAGGTAGGCGTGGTTTCACTCTTCGGCGACGTAAACAGCCGCGAGCTGAATTCCGGCCTGAATTTTGTCAACCCCGTGGCCGACGTGACGGAATTCGACATACAGACCCAAAACTACACCATGTCGGCAACTACCGCCGAAGGCGACAAGCAGGGCGACGACGCCATCCGGGTTCTCTCAGCCGACGGGCTGGAGGTGGTCATTGACCTTACCGTGCTATACCGCGTGGTTCCGTCAGCAGCCCCCCGCCTTTTTCGGGAAATTGGCAGCGATTATCTCGATAAAATCGTCAGGCCCATCACCCGAACCCGCATCCGCGACAATGCCGTGTATTACGACGCCGTAGCCCTGTATTCAACCCGGCGTGATGAGTTTCAAACGCGGATTTATAAAACCATCGAGAAAGATTTTAAAGACCGGGGGCTGTTGCTGGAGCAGTTGCTGATTCGTAATATAGACCTGCCGGCATCGGTCAAGAAAGCCATCGAGTCGAAGATCAACGCCGAACAGGAAGCGCAGAAGATGCAGTTTGTGCTGGCTAAAGAACGGCAGGAAGCTGACCGGAAGCGTGTTGAAGCGCAGGGCATTGCTGACTATCAGAAGATCCTGTCGACTGGTCTGAGCGACAAGCAGTTGCAGTATGAGCAGATCATTACGCAGCGCGAACTGGCCAAATCGCCCAACACGAAAATTGTGGTTATGGGCGGGCGGGGCAACATGCCGCTGATCCTGAGCGATAAGTAGGTTGGTCACTCCTGACCGACCAGCCCGGTATGGGCTGCACGGTAGTTGAATCTAAGTTGCCGACCAGCTGGTCGGACGTAGGCCGCGTCGGCGTACCGGTCCAACCTACAGCATTCCCAGACTCTGCAACCACGCTTTGCAGGCGTTGGGCCATTCGTTGAGCGAACCGAACTTCTCGGTACGCAGACCGAAACCATGCCCGCCTTTTGGGTAAAGGTGCATCTCGGCGGGGACTTTTTTAGTTACGCAGGCCTGATAGTACATGATGCAGTTCTCGACCGGCACGGCTTTGTCGTCTTCAGCATGAACCAGAAACGCAGGGGGCGTTTGCTCCGTTACCTGCTGCTCATTAGAGTAATAGGCAATCAGCTCGGGCGAGGTTTTCTGACTCCCCAGCAGTTTGTCGCGCGAGCCGGTATGGGCGGCATGGCCAAATGTAATAACCGGATACATCAGAATCGAGAAGTTGGGGCGGGCCTGTTCGCTGGCGCGGCTTCCCCGGAAGTAGTGGGTCGAGAGTGTAGCGGCCAGGTGTCCACCCGCCGAGAAGCCCATCACGCCAATTTTACTGGGATCAATCTTATACTTCGCAGCATTCTGCCGGATCAGCGTTATGCCCTGCATGGCGTCTATGAGCGGCACCTCGTATTCGGTGGTCATGATGGCGGGGTTTGGAAGCCGGTATTTCAGCACGAACGCCGTGATCCCCATGCCGTTGAACCAGCGGGCTACGTCTTCGCCTTCATGGCCCGATGCCAGAATATAGTACCCCCCGCCGGGGCAGATCATTACAGCGGCTCCCGTAGCTTTACCAGCCGGGGGTAAATACGCCGTCAGCGTGGGTACCGATACGTTGCTGATCCGCAGAATACCATCGGTCGTCTCCGACTTCTCGGTAATCGTTGCACCCGGAATAGCGTTGGGAATGGCATTGGCGGGCCACAGATTAATAATTTCCTGGGCCTGAGCAGGTAGAGTCAGCAAGGTGGGCACGAGAATCGAAAGTAGAAGAAAGCGCATAGACTGGACGGGCGGGTTTACGAAAAAAGCATCCGTACCCGCTGCACCTACTCATATTTCCACATCATCTGCTTCGGAGTCAGCCTTTTTTTCTCCGCCGTGCAGTATGTCGATCAGTTCTTTGACGCGATACACGCCCTTGTTGTAGCGGTTACCCAGCACAATGATAACGTACTCGTCTTTGGGGCTGAACCAGAACATGGTATTATACCCTTTCCACCAGCCCGAATGGTAAATGTATTCGGGCGTGTTCGTTTTCTGATCGAGCATCATCCGAAAGCCGTAGCCGTAGTTTTTGGCTCCTTTCCGCTCAAAACTGCGGGGCAGAAAAGCCTCGGCCAGCGTTTTCCGTTGCAGCAGACAGTCGCCGTTCAGGGCGCGGTACCAGCGAAACAGATCGCCGGTGGTTGAGTACACGCCCTTGTCACCCACTACGTCGTCATAGTAATCTTTGGGAATGCGCCGGTTCCACTGGTAGCCCGACGTCCGGTGCTGATTGATCGCGTCGTTTTTAGTCGTGGCCACAAAAGTATGATGCATACCCAGCGGCTCAAAAATGGTTTTCTGCACAAACGTCTCGTAAGGCTGCTTCGTCACCTGCTCGATAATGGATGCCAGCACCATATAGTTGGTATTACTGTAGCTAAAACCTCGGCCCGGTATGTTGTATTTCTTCGGCGTTGGGGTTACGGTCGCAAACCAGTGCATGATCACAGCATTGGTGGGGTATGGCTTCTCGCGCCGGTAAAAGTTCACCTTCATACTGTCGTCAAACGCATACGCGTAATTGGGCAGGCCGCTGCGGTGGCTTAGCAGTTCGCGGATGGTGATGCCATGATACGGAAACTGCGGATAAAACTGCTGAATGCTGTCATCGAGCGAGAGTTTACCGGTCTCGATCAGCTTCAGTGTGGCCACGGCGGTGAAGGTTTTGGATAACGACGCCAGTTGAAATTTCGATTCCGGCACCAGACTATCGCGCTGGTTACGCTCAAAACGTTCCAGTCCAAAACATTTCTGGTAGAGTACCACACCTTTCTGGGCTACCAGCACATTGCCGTTAAAACCCGCACGTACTTTTTGCCGGAAAATTTCTTCGATCTGCCGGGCCTTATCATCGCCACCAATTTTCTGTCGAATGGCCTGTTGTTCGGCAACTGTCAGTGTCTGCTCATCGGCGCAGGTACGCAGGGCAGCCGTTGCTACTTTCGTTGATGACTGCCCACATGAAGCACTCAGGGCAATGACGATACTAACTATAACTCCACTTAAAAACTGACTCGCTCCCCTCATCCGCCTGACTCTATTGCTTATTAATCTACAAAACTAACGATTGATAGTGGCGCGGCTGTACCATTCCATCAAATTAATAGAGTTTTGGCTTAAAAACTACGTTGAAAATACCCTAACCCCCTGAAGGGGCTAAAATCTCCGGCTTCGACAGCCCCCTTTTGGAGGTGGGGGTGTTCTCAGGCAGTTTCTCAAAACAGCCTGGCTCGCGTTGGCGTAGGTTTTGTGGATCGACCCAATACGCCCGTCTTATGCAGCCCTACGTACGCACCGACACTGTTGGGGAGCACTCCCCCCGCGTCTACCGCCAGCGAGCCATTCAGCACAATGCCCCCCAGCACATTGAGTGGAATAGCGGCCATGAAAAGACCCGAAAACTGAGTAGGCAGCGTCAGGTACGGTACCAGATACGTACCCGCATTCCGGCTCAGGGTCAGTTTGGCCGTCAGGTCAATGGTGGATAGCAACTGCCCGGACAGACCCAGATGAAAGGCACTGACGCGGTTATTAGTAATAGCCCCCCGCTGTGGTAAGGACGGGTCTGTTTCGCCGTTGGGCGTTAGCAGGGGATTGCCGATGGTGCGGCCAAAATACCGCCAGCCATCACTGAACTGCGCATTATTAAAGTAATCTACGCGGCCACGGCGCTGGGGATCGTCCAGCACAAACTCATCGCCCCCCTGACTGCCCGTGAAAATGTACTCAAACGTTAGTTGCTTCAGAAAAAACACCTCTCCCGCCGGTTCACGTTCGTTGCGAAGCCGCAGGCCATTGATTCCGTCCACAATACTGGTCAGGTAAAACAGCGAACCCGTCTCGTACAGGAACTGCCGGTAGCCAAACACATTCCAGTAGCCAATGCTGACGTCAGCCGCAAGGTCAATGGAGCCGAGGTGATTACCGATACGGTTACCCTCAAAGTTGTTGGGCGAATTGAATTTGGGGTCGATGGCAATGCCCCGGATGCCAAAAGCTACGTTAGGTAGAAACTTCAGCGATGACGGTAGCTTTCCATCCAGCGGAACGCTTGGATTTCCCGGTGTGGTTTCTCCGCCCCATACGGCCTGATGATTATACCCTCCGTACAGCCGGAACCGCCACGCCGGTTTACCCAGCCGCCCGTACAGCCATGACTGATGCAGGTACGACCCGGTTATAATTTTTTCACTGCTTTCGAACCAGCCGTGAGACACGCCACCGAGTACCGAAATAACGCCCTTCGTAAAAGGAATGGCGGTGTAACTGGGCAGACTGATCTGAAGTTTGGGAAGCGGCAGCGCATTGCCCGACCAGGCGTAGGCACCCGTTGTCAACAGGGTATCAACCAGACCAAAGATCTCCTTCCGGCGACCAGCGTAGGCTTCAAACGCACCCAATCGCCCCTTTATGTAGGCTTCAGGCAGCACGAAGGCCCCGGTCGAGCCCGGTTGTACCGGGCGGGTTTCGGTGGTGCCGGCATTCATCACGGCACGAACGCCGTAGCCCCAATCCAGTTTTGGCCGGTAGCCGGTGCTATCTACAGGCCGGTAATCACCGAACAGGCCCGCTTCGGCCTGAACTACCGACCCCCGTAGCGGAACCGTACCGTACTGATTGGCGCGCAGCCAGAAAGGTGTTTGCTTTCCCGATGAACCTAAAACCCCCACCCGCACCTCATACCGGCTGACACGCTGACTCAGCGCGAGGGTGGTCGACAACATGATTCCGGTCAGGACAATAACCCGCAGGTAGTACGCTCTCATAGACATAAAAAAAACGGCTCGAAATATCGATAAAGCCGTTCATACAAAGAAACTATTGATTACTTACCCCGTCCCTGCACCATCACCCGCAGTGTTTGGGCAATAATCCACATATCGAACATAAAAGACCGGCGATCTGGATACTGAAGATCACATTTCAGTCGCTCCACCATCTCATCAACAGTAGCAGCGTAACCGTACTTAATCTGCCCCATTGACGTAATACCTGGCTTCACCGTCATCACTTTTTTGAAATCTATGGGCACTTCCTCCATTAGCGTAGTAACATCGTAGTCGGCTAAAGGCCGGGGACCAACCATGGACATTTGCCCTAATAGTACATTAATGAATTGTGGTAGTTCATCAATACGGGTTCTCCGCATAATACTCCCCCAAGGCGTTATACGTGGATCTCCCTGACCCTGTGAATGCCGTTGCGCCAACTCATCGGCATTTACATACATACTACGAAACTTATATATCGTAAATTCTTTGCCGAGTTGACCGTATCGCTTCTGAGTAAAAATTACCGGACCCGGCGAGGTAAACCGGGTAATCATATACAAGACCAGAAAAATCGGTGAACCAACAAAGAGCACAAGCGAGGCAAAGAGTACGTCAAATCCACGCTTCAGGAAGTTTACCTGAAAACTGGCCAGCATCTGCGATGACAGATTTAATACCGGCAAAAAATCATGGTACTCTACCGACGTCCCCTTGCTTAAGAAGCCGCGAAAATCGACCAGCAGTTTTACCTGATAATCAACTTGCTCGGCGTCATCAACGAGGATTTTAAGGCGTTGATTGTCTATGTAGGGCATACAGCAATACACGCAGTCGATGCCCTGCTCCCGGATGAAGTTAGTCAGTTCATCGTAGTCACCCCGCAGTAGGTTATGGTTCTCAGGCGTCGGCTGATCGAAATAGCCAAAAAACTGAAAGCCCATTTCGGGATGCGTTTCGTAAAAGCTCTGGATTGTAGCCGCCAGTTTGCCGTATCCCACCACTACGTACCGGCGGTTGTTGTAGCCCCGCGCCCGGTACTGCTGTAAAAAAACCAGTCCGCCCACCCGAAACGCAGCCGCCATACCCACAAAGAGCGCGTACGAAATGAACAGGTGCTCGCGGGAGTAATAATAGCCTTTGATCACCACCCAGAACACAGCAATTATGGCTATGTGCAGGGCCGTCAGCAAAACCAGTTTTTTTAATAAGTGGTCCAGCTTAAAAAGCTGGCGGGGGAAAATGTACGGCTTAAGCAACAGGATTTCCACCAGCCAAACCAGATTGAAGAGCCACCAGAGCTGGGCGTACGGGGGCTCATCGATAGCGGTAAACGTCTGAAACTTCAGCCAATACGCTCCGGCAAATGCTGCGTTCAGGCTGAAGAAATCAGCGAAAACGTGCAAGGGAAAGAACAATATTGAATACCGATGCCTCATAGCTAAACCTGGCAACCCTTATCGATGCCGGGCATTTGGTTGTAGTCTATACGCGAAATTACGGTGTTTGGCTTTTGTCAGAGGCCCAACCTTATCGAACGGTACAGCCAATGAGTGCGTAAATTACGCTAAAAATCGCCCGCGCCCAAAAAAGGGATAGCCTGAGCCCTACCGCAACCAGGTTTTACGCAGACTCAAAAACGCACCCAGGCTATTGGGATACAGTGTACCGGCGTCCTGCCCAATGGCCGCCGTAACCGCCAGCCCATCCAACACCGACAGCGGAGCCACTACCTGCGCGAAACCAGAAAACTGATGGCGGATGGGCTGGTAGGGCAGACCATACGTACCGAGGTTGCGGCTGTACGAGAGTTTGGCCTGATAGGTAACGGGACCACCAAAGGCCGATCCGCGCCAGGGTAACTGCCCCGACAGACC
>Ga0209512_1001308_pt1 | contig 31324 bp, 30 predicted proteins | sample frozenSSSSmetaG_FD_184142 | JGI IMG/M metagenome (GOLD analysis project Ga0209512, IMG submission 184142) | Glacier valley bacterial and archeal communities from Borup Fiord, Nunavut, Canada, to study Microbial Dark Matter (Phase II) -... | ecosystem: Environmental > Aquatic > Freshwater > Ice >...
ATTCCACCGAACAATTCAGTATACAGAACAGGGCCACCATTGCCAGTGAAGTTGAACAATCCGGCGAAAGGCACACTGTGTCTACCCGGTAAAGTCGGCAGCACGAGCAAAGCGATCCACAACGCGGCCAACAGCGGAAGCAGCCAGCGCCGGACGCCTATCACGCTCACCAGCAGCCAACCGAACGCGGTCATGACACTCAGCGGAATAACCGTTTCGATCAGGAAAGGAACAAGGCCGCTCAGGAGCGACTCGAATGGTCCGCTGCGCGCCGCCAAAATTAATGGCTCGATCCCGAACGCGATGATTGCCAGCGTACAGGCCAACCAGCGACCAAATGTCACCTCGAACTGGATAGGAAACGTCCCTTCAAGGCTATCAAAGCGATTGCGGACAGTACGCGCATAGCTGCTGCTTGCCACGAATAACGCAACGCCGCTGATCATCGTGCGCACCACTGCGATCAGGAACTGCTCAGAGGTCTGGGCAGTGCCCAGATCAAGCCCGCCCAAGTTGCCGAAGATGATCACTGCCCAAAGCAGATGCAGCAGCGGATACGACCAGTGCAGACAAATCAAGCGCAGCTCCAACCGAAAAGCTGCGCCGAAACGTGCGAATGGTGCGTTACGCATGAGCCACCGCCTGATTTGCGTGATGAGACGCACCAAAGACGGCCATGTACCCATCTTCAAAAGTGGGATCGGCTGAGACGCTTTGCGGCGTAGGACGCTCATCGGCAATGACGCGCACCTCATACGCACGGCCCGCCGCTCGGCTGGAAATGACGCGGTACTGCTGCTCAATCCGTTCCCATTCAGCAGCCGAACACTCAAACTGCCACACTTTGTCGCACGCTTGAGCGATCAAGGCATCGGGCGTCCCATTGAAAATGAGCCGCCCACGATCGAGCACGGCCACGCCGACGCAGCTTGCTTCAATATCCGCCACGATATGCGTGGACAGCAGCACCGTTCGCTGCCCGGCAATACGCGTCAACAAATTGCGAAAACGAATACGCTCCTCCGGGTCGAGTCCGGCAGTTGGCTCATCAACAATCAGCAGATCAGGGTTGCCGAGCAATGCCTGCGCAATCCCCAAACGCTGCTTCATACCGCCAGAGAAACCCCCGATCCGGCGGTGAGCGTCGCGCGTCAGGTTCACATCCTCAAGTAATGCCTCGACTTGCCGCTTGCGTTCGGCGCGCGGAATGTTCTTCATCGTGCCGATGTAATCCAGCATTTCGTAAGCATTCAAGCCGCGAAAAAAGCCGAACTCTTGCGGCAGATAGCCTAACCGTTGGCGAACTTCAGCGGGTTGTCGCATGACATCGCAGCCACCTAACGTGACCGTCCCTGAAGTCAGCGGCAGCAGCGTTGCCAGGATACGCATGAGCGTACTTTTGCCCGCGCCGTTGGGTCCGAGCAGGCCAAACATCCCGCTGCCGATTGACAGCGTTACATCGTCAAGCGCGCGGAATTTCCCATAATCTTTGGCAAGATGCGAAATTTGAATGTCCATCGTCTACCTCTCATGTTCAACGTCTGTGAGGTAGGACGAGGCAGGTTCGCCAAAAGTTCAAAGTTCATTGATAGGGATATGTGACCCCATAGCGAAGCGGCTACAAGGGTTCAGTTGCCTTTTATCAACTTTGATAAATTTGCGTGGGCACTGAAGAAAAAAGTGTCAACAGGTTAACCTATCGCATTTTTGCGATCAGTGCCTTGTCCTACAAACACCCATAGTGGCTTTTTCAGGTTAGGATTTTGAGTCTCCGTTCACATTAAATTTGACATTCGCTATATTCATCGCCGTCAAAAGAATCTTCAATCGTTCACCGGCTTCTACAGGAAAGGGCAGCACATTGCCCCGTGGCGGCATTGGGCAGGTCGTATAATCGCAAAAGGCACACGGTGGTTGGTAGAACTTGTTGAAATCTACATCAACACTACCATCAGCGGTCAAAGCAGCCATCATAAAGCGACCTGCTCCATAGGTTGCTTGGCCGCTGGTAGCATCACGCATGAGCAGCCATACGTAATTCGCGCCTTTTTCGGAAGCCGCCGCCTCGAAGTGAAACATTTTACCGAATAACTCGAAATCTACCGTCCCAATATTGGCAAGCACCTGTGTCTTACCGCCCGTATGATCGACGATCATGTTCTGGGTAGTAGCATAGGGCGTGAACTTCCCCTTGACGCAATACTTGGGGTCGATAGGAAACCACACCCGTCCACCGAAATTGAGTCGTTTCGGGCTGTTGGCGTCCCAGACGCGGACGTTGTACGGATCGCTTGCCCACTGCATAATGCCAAAACGCACGTCACGGACGCGTATCACTGACATACCGCCCGGCTCGTAATAATTACGCAGCGGCAGCGGGCGATGTTCTGGTGGAATTTGCTCCTCATCCAGCATGACTAATTCACTGCTCGTCACCTGAAGTGTGCCATGAACGCCATCAAAATCGATCAGGCCGAGATATTCAGGCGCAGCACCACTTGGTAGCAGAACATCATTATCCGGTGCGCTGCCAATGGTATTGTTCCCGATTTGGAGCGGATACATACCGACAATTGCCAGCCAACCACCTGGTCCTGGCGCGCGCATCTGCTGATCCATATCTGCGCGCCAGTCTTCAACTTCGGCGATATAACCAGCATAATCCGTTTGCGTGTGTTGTATACCTGTCATCTTTCGTCCTCAGAACACCCATACTTGCTGTAAACAGAAGAAATTTGGCTAATCATTAACCGGAACATTTACGAGGTGACAGGCGATACGCTGACCATCGCCCACAACCTCAAGCAGTGGCTCGATAGTTTTACACGCGCTCACTTGTGCCGCTGAACAACGTGGCGAAAATCGGCAGCCGACCTTTGACCAGGGTGCACTCACAATATCCGCTTCCAGGCTGATGTGTTCGAGCATCCGCTGATCGGGATTGGTCGATGGCACATCACTCAGCAAGGCGCGTGTATACGGATGTTTCGGCTGGCGCATGATCTGCGAGATTGTCCCCTGTTCAACGATCGCGCCCAGGTACATCAGTGCCGCTTGATCAGCCATATATTCGACAACGCTCAGATCGTGCGTGATCAAGAGATATGTCAGGCCAAAGCGGTTTTGCAGGTCGAGCAGTAAATTAAGAACTTGCGCCTGTACGGACACATCTAAGGCCGAGGTCGGTTCGTCCAAAATTACCAGGCCAGGTTCGAGGATCAGCGCCCGCGCAATCGCGATCCGCTGCCGTTGACCGCCGCTGAATTCGTGCGGAAAACGATTGGCGTGTTCAGTATTTAACCCAACCAGCGCCATCATGTCGCGCACGCGCTCCTCTAATGCCGCGCCGGACGCTCGTTTGTGAATGACCAACGGCTCACCGATCAATTGTCGAACGGTCATGCGCGGATTGAGCGACGAAAACGGGTTTTGAAACACGATCTGAATTTGTTCGCGGATGTGGCGCATTTGTCGTTGGGGGAGAGTAGTCAAGGTTTTATCCTTGAAAATAATGTCTCCTGCCGTTGGCTCAATCAGTCGCGGAATAAGCCGGGCGAGCGTGCTTTTCCCTGAGCCTGATTCGCCGATCAAACCGAACGTCGATCCGGCGGTTAACGACAGTGACACATTATCGACCGCTCGGACGATTCGATCACCGCTGTGAAAAACTTTACTCACATTGCGCAGTTCAAGGATCATACCAATTGTCCGTGTTTTTCATCTGGGACTCCAACGGAGTCGTACAGAACACACGCCGTTTGATGACCGTCGCCAGTAGTCAGGAGCGGGGGTTGGCTGATCTTGCACCTCGGCTGAGCAAACGCGCATCGCGTGTGAAAGCGGCAGCCGCTCGGTGGATGGATCAAGCCAGGCACCATGCCGGGAACGCCTTTCAACGTCCCGCGCGCAGTCTCAGCCGTCGGGATGGCTTGCAGTAAACCGCGTGTATAGGGGTGTTTTGGCGCAGTCAATATCGACCGCGCTGGCCCCACCTCAATCACATTTCCGGCATACATCACCGCGATTCGATTACAGAGCTGCGCCACCAAACCGATATTATGGGTAATGAGCAGCACGGTCAAATCAATTTCGCGCACCAGTTCCGCGATCAGCCGCAAAATTTGTGCCTGTACCGAAACATCAAGCGCGGTTGTCGGCTCGTCCGCGATCAACAAGTCTGGCCGCCCGGCAATCGCCATGGCAATCAGTACGCGCTGTCGCATCCCGCCGCTGAACTCATGCGGATAGGCATGGATGCGTTTTTCGGCTTCTGGTACACCAACCCGCTTGAGGAGTGAAATCGCGCGATCGCTGGCCGCCTGCCGCTTGCGACGATTAACAGGCAGCAGCCCTTGCGGAAAACCTGTTGATCCGAGCGCGTCTTCCCGACACAAAATCGAGTCGACCATCTGTTGTTCAATAGTAAAAACCGGGTTGAGGCCGGTCATCGGGTCTTGAAAAACCACACCAATATGTTTGGCGCGAATTTGACGTAAGGCTTCGCCGCTTTTTTCCAACATATTTTCGCCGCGAAACCAGACTTCGCCCTGGGTATAGCGAGCGGGTGGCTGCGGAACTAGCTGTGGAATCGACATGGCCGTGACCGATTTACCGCAGCCCGTTTCACCGACCAGACCAATTAAATCACCCTTTTGGATGGTCAGATTGATGCCGTTCAAGACCTTGACCACGCCGTCAAAAGTCACCATTTCGGCATACAGGTTTCTGAATTCAACTAATGGTGGCAGGGCGGTTGTAACACTCATAAAAGCACTCCGTCAGCGTACTGTTGCGTTCGGATCGAGCAGGTCGCGTAAGCCGTCACCGAGTAGATTGAAACCCAATACCGTGATAAACATGAACAACCCCGGAAAAGTTGAATACCACCAGCTTATCGGAATAAAGCGCCGACCAGCGGCGATCATCGATCCCCAATCGGGTTCGGGCGGCAAAACGCCCACGCCGATAAAGCCCAACGCTGCCAGATTCAATACCGCGAAGCCAAAATCCATCGAGGCTTTGACGATGATCGCCGTCAATAAATTTGGCAGAATGTGCCGAAAAATGATCCGCAGATTGCCCGCACCTAGCGCTCGCGCTCCGGCGACGAAATCTTCCTCTTTCATCTTGAGCATTTGCGCTTCGACCAATCGGCAGTAACCCGGCCACCACGTCACCGATAGCGCCAGGGTCGCATTCAGAACCCCTCGGCCAAGCGCGGCTGAAATCGCCAACGCCAGGAAAATGCCCGGAAAAGTAAGCATAATATCGGTAAAACGCATGATCACCTGGTTAATCCAACCGCCGAAGTAACCGGCAATCGCGCCCAGGAAAACGCCGACCGTGATCGCTACCAACAAGATGATCACGCCCACCTCGAACGAAATGCGCGTCGCCATGATCGTCCGTGAAAACACATCGCGTCCGGCATCATCCGTCCCAAACAAGTGGTCGGCGCTCGGTGGATGCAGCCGGATCGACATATTGACGCTGCCCGTTACGTCATCGGGATACGGCACCCACAGCGGCGCGGTAATGGCGATCAACAGCCCTAGCAGGACAATCACCACGCCGATCATCGATAATCGATTGCGGCTGAAGCGAAAGAGGCCGCGCCGTATGTCCGATAATTGACTGGCATGATCTTTCAGCCAGCGTGTGAGCCGATTTTGTGGTTCGGAATTAGTGACCAACAAAGGTGGTGCTGATGACGTAGAGGGTATTTCTGATAAAGGATTTAGCGACATAGCGTGTTCTCGTTCCGCATCCAACCCGTTTTGTGTATGGCTCAGGCAAACCCAATTCTCGGATCGACCAGACGGTACACCACATCGGTCATCAAGTTGACAATGACCACAATAAAGCCGACGAACAAGGTTGCGCCCATGATCGGCTGAAAATCGAGCAACAGCGCTGCTTTCAAGGCATATTGACCGATACCCGGCCAGTCCAGAACGTACTCGATCAAGACCGCGCCGCCCAATTGAAAACCGATCAAAAAGCCTAACTGCGAAATCGTTGCGATCAAAGCATTTTTCATCAGGTAGCGCGTCCAGATGCGGCGTTCAGGGATACCATTGGCACGCGCGACCAACACAAAATCTTTACGCAGTATATCCAATAAGTCACCGCGAAGCTGCCGGGTGATCAGTGCGATCACCAGGAGCGATTGACAAAAAGCAGGCATGATAATATAGCGAAGCGCGGTAAAAAAAGCTGGAATATTTCCAGCCAGCAGCGTATCGATCAGCAGCAGCCCGGTATGCGTGGTCGGGTAATTTGCTCGCGGATCAAAACGCCCCGACACAGGCAGCCAATGTAAATTTTGTGCCAGAACAATTTGCAGAATGATGGCGATCCAGAAAACGGGTACGCTCACCGCGCCAATCGACACAAAACGAGCCGCATGATCAGGCCAGCGATCTCGCCAGCGGGCGGAGATAATCGCTAAAGGGATGCCGACAACCAGGCCAATCAGGGTCGAAACAAGGGTCAATTCCAAGGTGGCTGTAAAATAAGTCACCAGGTCGTGAAAGACATCGCGCTTATTGCTGATTGAGTAGCCCCAATTGCCCTGAAACAAGTTGGAAATATAACGAACGTACTGTTCTGGTAGTGGCCGATCAAGGCCATATTCTTGTGTCAATTTGATGATTTGATCAGGGCGCGCCTGTGGGCCAGCAGCGAGCTTTACCGGATCACCAGGGATAACGTGCGAAATGCCAAAAGTAATCAGAGATAATCCCAACAAAATGATTGGGATTAGTAAAAGACGCTTGACCAGAAAACGTGCAAGTTTCATGCGCGGAACACTTTTCTACGTTTGTCTGCGTATCTCGATGAACGATACTACCAGTCCACCACGTTGAATTTCGAAGGTTGCGGACACGGCAGGCCATGTCCCTACTACGTGACGGTCTTAATAAACGTGAGGACACGGTTATCCATGCCCCCACGCATTATTTCAATTCAAAACGTCCGGTCGCTTCGGATTAACGGCCTCTTTGCAGCCGATGTGTAAACGTGCGCCGTACTTATTCTATCCACAACCGCCAAAAGTCAACGCTGATGTCGCCAAAGTAGACATAACCCTTGACCTTTTTGTTGAAACCAACAATGTTGGCCTGAACATAAACCGGAATATCAGGCGCATCCGTCGAGATCGCTGCCTGCAAATCCGTAACCAGTTTGGCAGAGGCAGTCGCGTCGGTGGTCGTTTGCAGCTTCGTGAGCATAGTATCGACGGCTGCGTTCTTATAGAAGTCGCAGGCTTGGAAGCTGCCTCCGGTCGGACGATCCCAACTGGCGCTTGAATATTTTTCGACCAGCCAGGTATCGGCTAACGGCGGGAATTGATCGAAAATAAAGGCAACGGTTGGGCCGGTGTCCGATTTTCCGCAGGCCGCGACAATATCCGGCCAGTTTTTCGGCACCATGTTGACGGTGATCTTGTACTTTTTCATCTCGTCCAGGAGGATCAATCCGGCAGACTCTTCAAAATCCAAGCCGCTCACATAAACGAAATCGATCGAAAATCCGCCATCTTTGTATTTGGTCTGATCCAGGAATGCCTTCGCTTTGGCTGGATCATACGAATAGCTCGGATCCAGTTTGGGATCGTAGCCGACCACGCCTTCCGGCAAAGGTCCGGTCATCAACTTTACGTACCCCTGCTGCGAATCAGAAAACGCTTTTCGATTGAAACTATAGGCCAGGAACTTGCGAAAATTGGGGTCAGCCGTTGGGCCGCCTTGGGTATTCAGCTTGAAGTAACCCGCCAGCAGGCCATAATTCACGGCTGCGGTAGTGTTGGCATTGGCATTGACTTCTTTGAGATCGCTCGTCGACACTTCATCGATCACATCAAAATCGCCGGACAACAGGCCCGTTTTACGTGTACCTGGGTCTTCAGTCTTTTTCCAGACCACCCCACCCACATGGCTTTTACCAGGCCAGCCTTGCCAATAATCATCGACTGCCTGGATTTCGTAGACAGAGCCGATTTGCCAATTTTTAATAGTGAACGGCCCGCTGCCCGCTTCGTGATCCACCAACCAAGCAGCACCTTCATCGCCACCCTTATCGTTTTTCTTGACGAGCGCCTGATTCATGATCGGGTGTTCAAGAAAGGCCAGCAAACGATCAAACGCGGCATACGGCGTCTTGAGCGTCATCACAACCGTCTGAGCGTCTTTGGCAACGATGCTGCTTTCGTCCAAATAGCCAGACAGTAAACTCGAACGCTGCTTTTTGAAGCGCAGCGTACGTTGGTATGAATACACGACATCTGACGCTGTAACCGGGCTGCCATCATGAAATTTTGCTTTGTCGGTCAATTGGAAGGTCCAGACTTTCGCATCATCCGAAACCGTCCACTTTTGGCAAAGTCCCGGTTCAATCGGTTGCGGCCAACCCCCTTCAAAGCGAAACAGCCGATCGTAAAGTTCACGCAGTACGGCGTTAATGGAATAATCCATCCGATCGGACGGATCAATTGTCGCGATATCTTGTGAAGCGCCATACACCAGGACGGGCAAGGCGGATTGTGCCGCATTCGCATTTGAGCGAACCGGAAGGGATGCGTGCTGAGTGGTTTGAGCAGCAATTTCGCCCATGCCACCAAACACAGCAACCCCCGAAAGGCTCGCTAACATGGTTAAAAATGAGCGTCGGCTGATTCGTCCAGCCTGAAAATCTGCGATCAGTTTGTCGAGAGAGGCGGTTTGATTCTCATCCACGTTTTTTAAGCTCCATAAAAATTTCATTACGCTCAGATCAATTAGAAATATCGTGAAGGTCGTTGCCTGCCTATTAGGGCAACAACGCACGCAAGGGATGCGCTATAGTTTAGTCTCTTGTCGGATCGAAAATTCGCTCTGACGTTGGCTTCAAGCAAAGCATGTAGAAACTCTATCTAGCCTTCAGATGCCTCGCAATATCTTTTAGTGCCTTATAAATTGGTAGAATGCACAAAATCAACGTTTTTTGATATTTTCTGTCTATTTGTGACAACAATTGTCACGAAGAAATGTCACAATGACGGCTCATTTAATCTGAAAACCACTTTTTCAATTTTTGGGGCAATCACTTATGCGAATTGGAATCGATGTCGGTGGCACCAATACCGATGCTGTCCTGATGGATGGGCAGGTCGTAATCGGTTGGGACAAATCGCCTACCACCCGCGATGTCAGCGGTGGCATCACCAACGTTATCACGGCGCTTCTGGAAAAGACCAAAGCCGCGCCGCAGTCGATTTCGGCAGTGATGTTGGGGACTACACATTTCACCAATGCCGTGATCGAGCGCAAATCTTTGACGCGCACCGCAATTGTTCGTATCGGTCTGCCCGCCACGTCTGCGCTGCCGCCGTTCGTCGATTGGCCTGATGACCTGCGAGAAGCGATCGGCGGGCTGAGCTTTATGGTACATGGTGGATACGAATTTGATGGGCGACCGATTGCGGTGTTGGATGAAGCCGAAATTCGCGATGTCGCTAAGCAGATCAGCGCGGCGGATATTCATTGTGTCGCTATTTCGTCCGTGTTTTCGCCCGTTAATCCCGATCAGGAAATACGCGCCGCCGAAATCATCTTGAGTGAAATCCCTGACGCGCGCCTCAGTTTATCGCACGAAATCGGGCGGATCGGCTTGCTCGAACGAGAAAATGCAGCGATTATAAACGCTTGCCTATCGCCACTCGCGATGAAAATTGTTCAGTCTTTCAAACAGGCGTTGACCAACCTGGGTATTCAATCACCATTTTTCATCAGTCAGAACGATGGCACGCTGATGAGCGCTGAATTTGTCGAGAAATATCCGGTTTTGACCTTTGCATCCGGCCCCACCAACAGTATGCGCGGGGCCGCGTTCCTTTCTGGCTTGAAGGACGCGGTGGTCGTTGACATTGGCGGCACAACTTCGGATGTAGGCGTACTGGTGCAGGGCTTCCCACGTGAGGCGTCGGTTGCTGTGCGCATCGGAGGGGTTCGTACCAATTTTCGGATGCCGGACGTTTTATCGTTTGGGCTTGGCGGCGGCAGTCATGTAACCTCTGATCCGCTGCAAGTCGGCCCGCAAAGCGTCGGTTACGAAATTACCACGCGCGCGCTGATTTTTGGCGGCAGCGAGTTGACCGCTTCGGATGTTGCAGTCGCAGCGGGGTTGGCGCAGATGGGCGATCCGGCGCGCGTCGCCAACCTGGACAAATCGCTGGTCGATAGCGCCTTGCATCGCATGTGGGAAATGGTCGAGGCCAGTGTTGATCGAGTCAAGACTACGCCGGGGGATGTGCCGGTAATTCTGGTGGGCGGCGGGATCGTGCTCATCGGTGACAAATTGAAGGGCGTATCCGAACTGCATCGCCCCGAACATGCGTCGGTCGCCAACGCGATTGGCGCTGCGATTGCGCAGGTCGGCGGCGAAGTCGATCGTATATTCAGCCTTGAGGGAATTTCCCGCGACACTGCATTGGAACAGGCCAAAGAAGAAGCTCGCCAGCGCGTATTACGTGAAGGTGGCATTCCGGAAAGCATTGAGATTCGCGATGTTGAAGAAATCCCGCTGGCATACCTGCCCGGCAATGCCACCCGGATCCGTGTTAAAGCGGTCGGTTCGCTGAAGATTGATTGAACGATAACGAGAAGGCAGCGCATATGGCACTCTGGACGGTGACAGAAATCGATGCGGAAGCGATTGCGATTGGCGCGGGTATTTTGGGCACTGGCGGTGGCGGGAATCCATATCTCGGTAAGCTGCGATTGCAAAAGCTGCTTCGGGCAGGCCACACAGTCGCGGTGATTGATATAGAAGATTTGCCGCTGGATGCGCTCATCGTTGAAGTCGGTACCATGGGAGCGCCGACCGTTGGCATCGAGAAGCTGCCCAGTGCCGACGAATCGCGCCGCCCGGTTGAGGCACTGCAAGCCTACATCGGCAAATCCATAGATGCGCTCATATGCTCCGAAATTGGCGGCGCTAACTCGGTCGAGCCATTGATTGTAGGCGCTTTGACCGGAAAACCTGTGGTCGATGCGGATGGCATGGGCCGCGCCTTCCCAGAATTGCAGATGAGCACGCATTTTATCGGGGGTGTAGCTTGTTTTCCGGCAGCACTCGCTGATGAGAAAGGCAATAAAATTGTCTTCGGCCACTTATTGAACCCCGCTCAACTGGAACGCTTTGCGCGGGATATTTGCGTTCTCATGGGCTGCCGAGCAATGTACGCTATGGCGCTGATGACCGGTCAGCAAGCGCGCGATACCTCCGTTCCACGCACCCTGTCGCTGGCTCGAAAAGTGGGCGAGGCCGTGCTTTTAGCGCGCAAGACCAAGGATCACATCACGGACGCGATTCTGGCGGTGACCGATGGCAAAGCGCTGTTTGCTGGAAAGTTGCTGGATGTGCAGCGCAAAACGACAGGTGGCTTTGCGCGTGGGTCGCTGCGTATCGAAGGCCAGGATGCATATCGCGGGGCATGGCTGCACATTGCTTTTCAGAACGAAAACCTGATAGCCTGGGATGGCAGCGCAACCGAACGTGGGTCTGTGCTGGCCTGTGTGCCTGACCTGATTTGTTTGATCGAAACTGATACAGGTGAGCCGATCACCACCGAGCAATTACGCTATGGATTGCGCGTCGTCGTGCTGGCAATCCCTTGCACGAACCGCTTACGCACGCCCGAAGCGCTCAACGTCATTGGTCCGGCGGCGTTTGGCTATCCTGATGTTGATTACAGGCCGATGCCGAAAACGCCTGGCATTGGCATAGAGTGACCGAAGTATCCTTAATCATACGCTGAGTTGAAAGCAACGAAAGAAGTGAGTCATGCGACGTAAAATTGGATTGGCAGAACTTGAAAATATTGCGATGGGCGCGGCGGTACTCGGCACGGGCGGCGGGGGTGATCCGTATATCGGGAAGTTGATGGCAGCGCAAGCAATCCGCGAATATGGTCCCGTTGAATTGGTTACCGTAGATGAAGTCCCCGATGATGATATGACGGTGGCAATTGCGATGATGGGCGCGCCAACGGTCATGGTCGAAAAAATTCCGGGTGGTCGTGAATGTATTGACGCCTTCAAGGCAGTTCAGAGCTTTTTGGGCAAACCGATCAAGTATGTCTATTCGATCGAGGCGGGCGGCATTAATTCGACCATTCCGATTACCCTGGCGGCGCAGCTTCATTTGCCGCTGCTCGACCTGGATGGTATGGGGCGCGCTTTTCCAGAAATTCAGATGGTGACGCACACGCTGTTTGGGATCACTGCTACCCCGTTTACCATGGCGGACGAAAAAGGCAACAGCGCCGTTCTGTCAACCATCGACAACCGCTGGATGGAGACGTTTGCGCGCAGTATTGCCGTTAACATGGGTGCGACTGCCCATATCGGTTGTTACGCGGCGACCGGCAAACAGCAGCGCGAGGCCGCCGTCCACGGCACCATGAGCCTGGCCGAAAAGATCGGCGCAACAATCTTCAAGGCGCGCGCTGATCATGCTAATGTACTCAGGGCTATTCAGGATGTGACCGGCGCATTTCTTGTGTTTCACGGCAAATTGATTGATGTACAGCGCCGAACGGTCGCCGGATTTGCACGCGGCGAAGCGATCCTTGATGGCATTGGTGTGGACGCTGGCAGCCAGATGACTATCGAATTCCAAAACGAGAATCTGATCGCCAAACGTGATGGTGCTGCGGTTGTGACCGTTCCAGACTTAATTACAATGATCGAAGAAGACACGGGTGAGCCGATAACAACCGAACAACTGCGTTATGGATACAGAGTGTTCGTCCTGGGGATTCCATCGCACGAGCACTGGCGTACTACGCAAGGCTTGAAGGTTGTCGGTCCACGTTACTTCGGTTACGATGTCGATTTTACGCCAGTTGAACAGCGTTTCAGAAATTAGCGTGTAAAGGGTATTTGCGCTGCCCGGATTAGGACGGCTGATCTACAACGCAATCATCCAACGTGATTATGCGTTGGTACAAGATGGCATGTTGTTTGCGGTGGATAATCTGGCCCATTGGTGTCAGCATGAACTGCCGCAACGCTTCCCAACGGCTGCGCATCTGCTGCTTGAGGCGGATGGCGGTGGCTCCAATGCGTCCCGCAGCCGCGTCTTCAAACAGCAGCTGCAAGCCCTTATTGCGGAGGTCTTCCGCCTGACCGTTACCGTCTGTCACCCTGGCTTCGGTGGCGAGTTGGCTGACGGCAACCTATGCGATGTGTCAGTTCATCGCAGCGCCTGCCCTGGATATTTTGAGTGACCGCTTCGGGCGACGCCCAATCTTGCTGATCTGTTTGCTAGATTCAGTGCTCGGCTTTCTGATTCTCGGCATCGGTGGTGCCTTGTGGGTGCTGTTTTGGGTCGCATCGTGGATGGTCTGACGGGTGCTAACTTCAGCATTTTAGTGGTCTATATCGGTGATGTAAGCAAACCGGAAGAACGTGGCAAACTGTTTGGGCAAATCGGGAGTGTTACCGGCGTCGGCACGATGCTTTAACGTCTGGCGAGGTAACAGAAACGTCTAAGCGCTTCCAGCATCACTCTCCAAGAGACTTTGTAAAAGATTGGCAACAGGGGTGGGCGACTCGACCTGTTGGGCAGTCTTTTGGAAGAGACCTATATCCGACACATTTAAGCTACTAAATGCTAACCGAAGCTAACATCGTTTGCCTATGCACGTTGGCGATCGTCTGCCAACGAGGAGGTGTCTCTCAAAGTCGTCAGCCGAAGCCAACGACGCTTACGGTGCGTGTAAAGCGACCGTCCGGCTCACCGTCATACAGGTTTGGTTATCGCCCAGTGACAGTAAGCGTGCAGCCGTCGTTAAGATGTTTCAAGTCTTACGTGGCAGACTTCCTGCCACAGCCCGGAAACTTGAAGTTGTTAAAGTGCGGTGCAACGTGCGCAGTGTAGCACAAACAAAAAAAAACCGCAAACCTGACACGGATGGCATATTTCGCTATGAATATCAGGATTTGTAATGTAAATGAGTACTATTTGTCAACCTTCATCCCTATCAGACTCGTGCTGAAAGTCAACGTTTTCTCGGCAATCATCTTGCCATAGCTTTGATAGATTGGTGCGGTAAACAACGTGTGTGTTAACATATCGGCCACTGCTTTGGGATCAACCCCATTTTTCTCGGCCATCAATAATCCTTCTGACAGCGAGCGTACCGCTGAAGAAATCAGGAAGTTGCCGACCAACTTGACCAGCAGCGCCGCGCCTACTTCTTCACCAAAATCAAAGATGCCCTGCGCACCCATTGCTATCAGCAGGGGTCGAGCGCGCTCTTTGGCTGGCTGAACTACGAACGGCTCTTGAAGGACAAACTATACTTTCAGGCGCTCGGCAATGTTGTGACGTATACCGTGATGTACGTGCCGCTCCTTTTGAATACCTTGCATATTAAACACACTTCATGCGGTGCTGTGCGGTCCCTTCGTACATTGCCGAATGCCGCACATAGCCGATCTTCTCATAGGCGCGAACAGCAGCGGGATTATCCTGTTTCACGTTCAGTGCGACTAAATCCAGTCCACGATCGAGCAAATCACGAGTGACCGCCGCCGTGCAAACCGTCGCATAGCCTTTGCCGCGCGCGTCAGCACTCGTGAACACGTAACCGACTACGCCGATCCCTTCCGCTGAAATAATATGCGTTCCGGCAATCGCTACCAACCGCCCATTCACTTTGACGCCATAAAAAATGCCGCTGTCCAATAAGTCAGGCTGGATCGACGCCGGATCAAAATTTCCGGGTGTTAAATCGCCGGGCAGTCCACTGTGGAACACGGCTTGCGCATCTGCCGCATCCGCGCCTGTCAGCCGAACGGCGTGATCTAATGGCAAGTCACGCCGAAAGCGCTCAGGCGTGACGGTCATGCGCCACATGGACATTGGATCGGGCGTATCAAAATAGCGTTGCACGATTGGGAAATGTTCCGGCGTGGCGTGGTAAAAGATCGTGCTGAATGTTTCAGTGCTGTCCGGTTGCGTCAAATAAGCGAAGATTGCCGCGATACCTTCGGTGTCACCCGCGCTGATCGTGGGTGGCGGCTCAAACGCACGATAAATAAGCAGTACCGCACACAGATCCCCACCTGCATAATCAGTGAACGCCCCATAAAATTCTGCGTGCGACCAATACGGTTCAACCAGATCGCCAACTATGTAGGCATAGCGTCCGCGATCGGCGTTTAGAAAGTCGCGAATAGGGATAGGATCAGTGAGTCGTTCCACGTGGAATGTAGTGTTCAAAACATTTTATCCTTCGGCATCGCTTTCGCGCGCCCGTGCCGACGAGTACCAGCTATCGGCAGTAGGCAGCCATATTTCGCCAACACGCCGATCGCCTTTTGGGGTGAAGAACAATGCGCGGCTGAACAAATCAACGCTGATTCGTTCGGCGCTTTGCAAATCAATACTGAACATGACTACGCGCGCCATGTGCTGACGGCGCTCTTGTGTGTTCTGCGGAGCGTGCGCGATCCGATGATCAAGCGCAGTACGGCAGCGATCAATGGCAGTATTAGCGGTTGTCACTTGTAAGCCCGCGCCATCGTCTATCCATGCGTCGATCACTTGCGCCGCGTCAGGAATCAGCAGCACAAAATCCGAGCCGGGTTGTACACGAAACAGATACAGATACGCGGTGCGCCCCGCCATCCCGTAGCGATCAACGAGGCGCTGAGTCACATAAGTGAGCGACGACGTATCGGGCAGCAGAGTATCAGGCAACGACAGTGATCGTTGTGCCGACAGGTGCCCATTGATAGAGCCACAAGGCTTCATCGGTTGGCATATTGACGCAGCCGTGACTCATCGGATGTCCCCAATTATGATGCCAGTACGTACCATGAAAGCTGTAGCCTTCGTAAAAGTACATCACCCACGGCACTCCAGGCAAATAGTAACCCGGCCCGGTCATGAGCTGCGCATTGTACTTCACATAAATGTGATAAGTGCCCAAAACGGTCGGCGTGCCCGGCAAGCCCGTTGAAACCAGCACGTTGCGCACCAGCACGCCATTTTCGTAGGCATACACGCGTTGATCATGCAGTACCACGGTGATCGACTTGTTAGTGACATTCGCGCCGACCATTGGCCCCGGTGGGACGCCGGTGCTGTTCTCCATCGTGGTCGGTGGATTCACGCTGGAGTCGGGAATTTTGAGCACTGTTCCGGCGTAAATCGAATTGGGATCGGTGATATTGTTCAGAGCGGCAAGCTGCGGCCAAGTGACGCCGTATTGCTGCGCAATCTGGGAAAGTTCTTCACCAGCCAGAACGGTATGCGTGCGCAGCTTCGACGTATCGACAGGCGGCGCGGCAACCGTGGCAGGCGCAGTGGTGGGAATAATTGCTGTCGGCGGGATCGGTGTCGGTGGAACAGCCGTTGGGGGGATCGGTGTTGGGGGCAGCGCAGTCGGAGCGGCAATCGTTGGCTCGATCGGCGGCGCGGGTTGATTCGGGATCGTCGCACCACTTCCGGGTGCGCTGACGCCAGGGATTGTCAGCGTTTGGCCGACTTCAATGTGATTCATGTCGCTGATCCCGTTCGCAGCCATCAGCGCACTGAGCGCAACGCCATACGTTTGCGCAATCCGGTTGAGCGTGTCGCCTCCCTGTACAACGTAATACACGGGCGCAGCATTCGCAACCGCTGGCAATGGAGCCGCTGTGCTTGGAATGATCAAGACCTGACCGACCAGGATATGCGACGGATCTGTCAGATGATTGACGCTGATCAACTGTTCGGCAGTGACATTATAAGTCAGCGCGATCCGAAACAGCGTCTCGCCGGGTTGAACAGTGTGCGTTTGCCCGCTGGATTGTGCTTGCGCTGGATAATATACGGCAGTGATACATAGAATGCACAGCAAAATAAGCCCTAATGGGCGCAGCTTGGACATGAATTCCCCCAACAGCGACATACGGTATAAAATTGTGATGCGTTATGTCAAGTATACACTGATTCCTTTTGATCGATGTACCCGAAACGCAGCAAAGGTTTGATCTCTGTTCGATTCGGATTTACACTTAGCGACAAATGTGTTCCAGCCTGTTTGCGATCGCGCGGATCGGCTACCCCGGAGATTATCTGCATGAACGTTTGGCCTTTGCCGCGTATCACTTTTCGAGAATTAAGCACTGTACGCGAGTCCCGATTGACCGCGCTTGTCACCCATCCGGCAGCCTGGAACACGCTTAAAAGCGTCCTTGAACTGCCCATCGCGATTCAGGCTGAGCCGAGCACTCGCGATCGTGATTTATTCGAGTCGCTCGGTCAGGGGCTGCCCGCTGATATTGAAGTCATCTACGCGGTCGGTGACGAGATCATCATTGATGCGGCCAAAATGGTTGCTTATTGGAGTAAAAAGCCGCTTATCATCATCCCCACCGCTTTTGTCAGCGATAACCCTTTCACCTGGACTTCTGAGGTGCATGAGGAAGGTATCACTAAAGAAACGGTGACGGGTCCGGCGGAAGAAGTGATCGTCGATTGGGACGTGGTCGGTGAGGCCAACAGCACACAACGCGGCGCGGCGATCGTCGATCTGTTGTCGATCGTCACGGCACTGCTGGATTGGCGCTACGCGGCGCAAAAAAACAAGACGACGCCTGAGACGCGCCTCAACCCGTGGGCCGTTGGCATCGCGGCGAGCCTGGCTGGACAAGCGATCAAGAGTGCGCCCGCCATTGGTCAGGGGACGCCCGAAGCCTTGCGCACTTTGCTTGATTTGCTGTGTCTGGCGGTGCAGCTTGACAGCCAACTTGGGCATCGGCGCGCCTCACACGGCACAGAACATGTTTTCGCGGAGCTGGTCAAAGCCGATCAGAATGTCACGCATACCGAACGGGTGGCGGCGGGAATTTTGTATGCGGCGGCGCTCAACAATCAGGATGTAACGCCTTTACGCGCGGCGCTGACAGCAGCCAATATTCGGCTGGATGTACTAAAAAGCGCTGATATTCGTGCTGCCGCGATCGCGCTGCCGGATTATGTGCGGCAAGGCAATCTACCCTACAGCATCGTCAACGAACAGACCAATACCGAAAACGTGAAAGACCTGCTCGCCAAAAGCACATTAATTCCTGCGAAAGCTTCCTGAGCACCTTATGCCGACCCCGACGCCTAATATCTGGCAAATGCAGTCACAAAACGATGCCGATGGGTTGATCGAGGCGCTGCGCCATTCCGATGCTGGCGTGCGGCGGCGGGCAGCGGCGGCCTTACGCGCGATCGGTGCCTGGCACGCTGTGCCCGCGCTGGAAAGTGCGCTGGCCGCCGAGTCGGATTGGCAAGTTCACGCTACGCTCACCGCCGCGATGCAATACCTTGATCGCGATATTCATATCGAGCAAATGGTGAAAACCAAGGATTTTCGCGGGCTGTCCAGAATGCTGAACAGTTCGCGGCTTGAAGATGTGCTGACAGCCAGCGCCGCGCTCGGCAGCATCGGTGATCGGCGGGCGGTCGAACCTTTGATCATCCTGTTTCGCAATCCGTTAGTACCCGCTAAAGCGCGTTTGGCCGCCGCTGAAGCACTGCTCAAGCTGGAAAGCGCGCCCGCCGTCGTGACCTTGCTCGGAGCGCTGCGCCGCGAAGATTGGCAGATTCGCCGTAACGCTGCCGCTGTACTCGGCCAATTGCAAGCGTCCTGGGCTTTGGAGCCGCTGATCGTCGCGCTGACAGATGCAGTGCCGATCGTTCGCAAGACCGCCGCCGCTGCCTTACGCCGAATCGGGACGCCGGACGCTTTAACAGCTGTTCAAAAATATGAGGAAAACGCGCGCAAAGGCAGCACTCAACCGCTGCCTGATCTGAGTGCCGTCCCTCAGAAGAAAACCGTCACCGCCCCGCTGCCGTCAGACGCAGCACACAATGAAGTGAAACAGGAGTGAGTCAGCTCTCTAAACCAGCAAATCACGGTTGATTTTAAGAGCAGCTAATGTTGCCTCGATGTCGCCCAGTGTATTATAAAAATGCGGTGAGATACGCAAGTTGTTGTCGCGGCTGGAGACGATCACGCCCTGTGCGGCCAGCCGATGCACCAGTTGATGCACATCATTGGATTTGATCGTAATGAGCGCACCGTGCTGCTGCGGCTGCACGGGTGTTACGAGGTTGTAACCCGCGCTCAGTGCGCCCTCGATCAGCGCCTTTGTAAGCGTCTGGACGTGATGCTCGATACTTTCGACGCCTAACGTCTGCACCAGATTCAGCCCGGCCAATGCCGCATAAATATTGGGGATTGGAGGGGTGCCCGACTCGAAGCGACGGGCGCTCAGGGAGGGCTTATTAGTAGTGGCGTCCATTGCAAAAATGTCTTGCTGTGAAAACCAGCCCATCGCCGTTGGTTGTAACCCGCTGATCAAGTCTGCGCGCACATACAGAAAGGCCAGACCTGCTGAAGCAAGTAAATACTTGAGCGTGCCGCCGACCATGAAATCGACGCCCAATTGCCGTACATCCAGCGGCGTGGTGCCGACTGATTGATAAACATCCGCCAGAACGAGTGCTCCTCGGCGGTGTGCTAAATGAACGATGGCAGGAATGTCGAGCTTTGCACCGTTCCGAAAACACACATGGCTCAGAGAAACAATCAACGTTTGATCGTCGATCAGACGCTCGAAAGTTTCCAACGGGATGCTGCTGCCGAAAGCGGGTGCATGAATCACCTGTGCCCCGCGCGATTCCTGCGCGTGCCAGACTTGCCCCACCGTGGGAAACTCGAAGGCAGTGCTGATAACTTTGTTCCGCTTGCCACTGAATGATAGCGCGCTGGCAAGCGCACTCACCCCTGCCGAAACGGAAGTCGTCACCGCAATTTCGTCTGCTGCCGCGTGAATCAGGTTGGCGATGCTTTTGCGCACTGTCTCAGCACGCTCGACCCAATATTCCCAGGGCGCGCCTTGCTCATCCCAATCACATAAATATTGCTCATAGGCTGTTCGCACATCAACCGAAAGCGCACCTTGCGAACAACTGTTGATATAGATCTGTTTACGGAGAATCGGAAAGCGCTCACGCACTGCGTCAACATCGAATGATTTCATCATGTTCTTCACCTTCAACCACCCAGGTAGGCGGCTCGCATTTGTTCGTTATTGAGTAGATTCTCGGCTTTATCAGCCAGCACAACCCGCCCCGTTTGCAGCACATAACCGCGATCGGCGGCAGCCAGTGCCATATTAGCATTCTGTTCAACGAGTAAAAGGGTTGTTCCCTGCTCATGGATAGTTTGAATGAACTCGAACGTACTTTCCACCAGCAGCGGTGACAGTCCCATAGACGGCTCGTCCATCAGCAGCAAACGCGGACGCGACATCAAAGCGCGTGCAACAGCTAACATCTGTTGTTCACCGCCGCTCAGCGTGCCGCCGCGCTGCTGGAGTCGTTCTTTCAGGCGCGGAAAGGTTTGCAACACCCGCTCCAAATCGTCCTGAATGGCGCGCCGATCATTTCGCAGATAATGACCCATCTCCAGATTTTCAAGAACGCTCATCAGGCCGAAGATACGTCGGTTTTCAGGCACGACAGCGATCCCACGCTGAATGCGATAGCTGGTTGGTTTATCGTTGATCAGTTCGCCATCGAAGCTAATTGTGCCGCTGCTAGGGCGCACAATACCCAGGATCGTCTTGAGTGTTGTTGATTTGCCGCAGGCATTCCCACCTAACAGGCAAACCATTTCGCCCGGATAGACCTGCAAGCTCACATCCTGAAGAATGTGAATCGAGCCATAGTAGGTGTTAATGCCCTCAAGCGCGAGCAGCGGCTGATTTGGTGTTGCCATGTTTGCGACCTAAATAGGCTTCAATAACCCGTTCGTTACGGACGACTTCGCGATAGCTCCCCTCAGCGATCTTTTCACCATAGTCCAGCACGATGACGCGATCCGAAACGCCTTCGATCACCTGCATGTCGTGTTCGATAATCAAAATGGTATACTGCCCACGGTTGCGCAGGTCTCCGATCAGGTGGGTGATCTCTTGCGTTTCGTGCGGATTCATCCCGGCAGCGGGTTCATCCAGCAGCAGCAGTTTCGGCTCGGTTGCCATCGCGCGTGCGAGTTCCAGACGGCGACGATTTGCGTAGGACAGGCTGTAAGCAGGCTGATCATAACGGTAGCCCGCCAGCCGCTCGCCGAAAAAAGCCAGCTTTTGCTCTGCAAGCTGACGGATACGCGCCTCCTCCTGACGAAAGAACGGACGCCGCAAAACGATTTGCCAGAACTGTGCCTGAGTGCGCGGATAGGCGGCAGCCATCACATTCTCGATCACCGACATATTCAAGAACAGCCGCAAGGATTGGAAGGTTCGCGCGATCCCTCGAACCGTGATGGCATTCACTGCCAATCCACTCAGATCGCGCCCTTCAAAGCGAATATGCCCTTGATCAGGACGGTATAGCCCGGTAATCAGATTGAGCACCGTTGTTTTGCCTGCGCCATTTGGCCCGATCAAGCTCACGATTTCGCCTGCTGCCACTGAGAAGGAGAGTTCCTTGACGGCTTGCAATCCACCAAAACGTTTACTGACCGCTTCCAATTCAAGGAGTGGCATTGTGTTCACGCAATCTCCACGCGGCGCTGACCCAATAAACCTTGGGGACGATAGTTCATCAGCATGATCAGTGCGACGCCGGTCAGCAGCAGAACGGTAGTGCTCGGCTCTTGCGAAAGTCGCGTTTGCCAGACAAAGGCCAGCAAATACAAAGCGACTACTAATACCGGATCGCGCCAGCGTGCAGGCATCTGAGTCAACAAGACAAACAGCCCCACGACGATAAAAAACAAGAAGTTGCCTACACTCGTGGCCGTCGTCGTATTGACCGGAATCGTTAACCACGCCGTGATCAAGTTAGTACCGCCCGTGATTTGTTCGGGAAACAGCGCGGCGGCGATCAGATGAACAATAATCCCGCTCAGGATAACCGCGCCCAATACCGCAAACAATCGCCAGCGGGGGCGTAAAGCAATCGCCAATAAAGCCAGGATGCCACCAAAAAACACAATCTGTTGCAGTTCGATGCCCAACAATTGAATCCCAGGACGCAGCACCTCTGGCACGACCGTAATCACAAATGCACCCGCGATCATCCCCCAAAGGCTGCCCGCGCCACCCAACACCACCATCGCATACAACGTAATGAGCAGCGGCACATCGAAATTGCCGGGAAATACTGACTGCTGCCAGGCCGCAAACAAACAACCCGCGAAGCCAGCAATTCCTGCGCCGACGGCAAAGGCGAGCAGCCGGAGTCGGTTGGTGGGGATGCCCATCGCTTCAGCGGCGAGCGCATCCTCACGAATCGCTCGCCAGGCACGCCCAATTCGAGAGCGATTCAAGTTAATGATAGCAACCAGCACCAACGCCAGCGTGAGCAGCAGCAAATAGTAATAACTGGTCACACTGTGCATCGTCAGACTCAGGAAATGTAACGGATCCAGCGCGACGATTCCGTTCGGGCCGCCCGTCAGGTTGATGGGCGCAGACAATCCCGGCAAGCCCACCCGATTCATTGATGTCATTAGTTGGACAAATATTTGTCCGAAACCAAGCGTCACGATGGCAAGATAATCCCCTTGTAACCGTAAGGTAGGCAAGCCTAGCATGAACCCTACGCCAGCGGTAAAGAGTGTGACCAACGGCAGGCTCACCCATGTCGGCAGGTGAATGTTAAACTGTGCCGACGACAAAAGTGCATAGCCATAACCGCCGACGCCAAAAAAAGCCACGTAGCCCAAATCAAGCAGTCCGGTCAGCCCGACGACGACATTCAAGCCAAGTGCCAGCACCGCATACAACCAGACAAGCCCGCCCACTCGCAAGATATAATCATTCTGTACGAAAATCGGGAGCAGCACCGGGATCAGGACGATCAGAATGATTTTTCCGACACGTGGCAGCCGCCCCCATCGCGCAGTGATTTCAGCTACTACCGGATTTTGCTTTTGACGGCGCGCCTCAACCTGCGCAACCCATTCGTCCTGGCCGATTTTCTCAAGGCTCATAAGCTACACCTTCTGCGGGGCGCGCACGCCCAACAAGCCGCTTGGCCTGATCAGCAAAACCAGCACTAAAACGACAAAAGCGATCACATCTTTGTAGGTGGGCGAGATAAAACCGATCGCAAACGTTTCGATGAGTCCTAGCAGCAAGCCACCCAACATCGCGCCGGGGATATTGCCAATGCCTCCCATCACCGCCGCTGTGAAACCCTTCAAGCCAGCCGTGAAGCCCATAAAGTGATAAATTTGACCGAAAACCAACCCGAACAACACACCTGCCGCGCCCGCCAACGCTGAGCCGATAAAGAATGTGGTCAAAATGACTCGATCGACGTCGACGCCCATCATCGCAGCGGCTTCGCGGTCGATCGAGACGGCGCGCATCGCGAGTCCTAGCCGGGTGCGCTGCACAAAATACGTGAGCGCGATCATGAGTAATACCGCTACGACGATCACCAGCGCACGTGTCAACGATAAGTGCGCTGAACCAATATCGAGGCCTAACCGTGGCGAGATGAGGAACTGCGTTCGATAGTCGCGATAACGCGCTGATTGGGTGAGTAATATGGCGTTCTGTAAAAAGAACGAGACGCCCAACGCGCTGATCAATGGTGCAATGCGCGGTGCATTGCGCAAAGGCCGGTACGCTACGCGCTCAATTGCCATACCAATGATCCCTGTCCCTAACATGGTCACGGCCATCATGCACACGATCACCAACACCGCCGGAATCAACGGCGTTTGGTCTGGTACGAACACATTAAGCACACCGTATCCGATGAAGGCACCCACCATAAATACGTCGCCATGCGCAAAATTGAGCAGTCCCAAAATGCCATAGACCATCGAGTACCCAAGCGCGATCAAGGCATAGACCGCGCCGAGCGTCAATCCATTCACGATCTGTTGGGGCATTTGTGACAGGAAGGCTTGCATGAGTTAGACCTGTCGGACACGGTATAAAGCTGTGTCCGTATAAAGAAGGGTTCGGCCAGGTCGCTATTGAGCGGCGGTGGCGCTCACTGTCGCACTTACTGCTGCATTCATCGTTGCAGACATTGTTGCTGATGTAGTGGCGCTCATCGGCGGTACGGCAGCACCGGGCACCAGGACAAAGTTGTCGCCCTTGACCTGGAATATAAAGAACGAAGCGCCCACAATATCACCCTTTGTATCGAATTTGATGGGGATGCCAAGAATGCTGCTGGCGTCGTTTGTCTTTGCGACTTCGGCCAGCACGGAAGCACGCGTCGGTGTACCCGCTTTAGCTGCACGTTGAATAGCTTCCAACAATATGGTCGTAGCGCTGTAGGATGGGCCACCGAACGAGCCGAAGTCGCCGTACTGTTTTTGATAAGCGCTTACAACATTTTTAGCGTTTGGCAGGCCGTGAATGTCCGGCGCAAAGAATGAAACATAGGCACCTTCCGTGGCACCTCCCGCCGCTTTGATGAAATCAGCCGGAGCAAAATCACCATCTGTACCAAACAAAGTCGCCTTGAGACCCTGCTCAGCCATCTGCTTGGCAATCTGTGCAGCCTGATTAGCAAGCTGGAAAGGTACGAATATGACATCCGGTGAAGCACCTTTCATGCGCGTCACGAGTGCTGAAAAATCGGTATCCTTTTGGGTGATCGAATCGCGCTCGGTGGGGATGTTCAGCCCTTTGAGCGTCTTTTCAACTTCATCGCCAAGCCCCGAACTATACGAAGTCTGGTCATCGATTACATAAACATTTTTGGCTTTGAGTGCAGTCACCATATACATCGCGTCAGTAGGCCCTTGCACATCGTCACGCGGCACCACGCGAAAAAACACTTTGACGCCATTTTCAGTCAACGATGTGCGCGTAGCCGAGGGCGAGACGAATACAATATTGGCTGGTGCAAAGATGGGGGAAATCGCTTCGATTTCCTGGCTGCCCGCCGGTCCAACGACACCTAACACATCATTATTCGAGACAACACTCTGGGCACCTGTGACCGCTTTCGCCGCATCCAACTGCGTATCGACTTCGACCAACTGAACATTCATTCCGCTGGTTTTATTGAAGTCAGCAACAGCTAATTTGGCAAAGTTGAGCTGTTCTTGCCCAACCGAAGCGGCGTTGCCGGTAAATGGGCCCATAATGGCGATCTTGACCGAGGTAGCTTGCGCTGACGCCGACCCGCTAGCATTGCCGACCAGCAGCATGACGACCAGCGCAATCAAGCCGAGCTTAACAATATGCGAGAGGTTTGGTTTTGACATTGAACATTTTCTCCAGGTAGTGATGACTTGACGTCGATCACCCGATTTTACATTGTGGTTCAGGCAGGTGCAATTGCCAGAACGCGCAGTGGACTGCCCGATCCGTTGACGATCTTGAGTGGCGCTGCAATGACGATAGCACCCGTCGCGGGCAGTTGATCCAGGTTGATCAGGCTGGTAATCCCGAATTTGCCTGCGCCATGCATGAATGTATGGTTCGGAAAGGGCGGCTCAAAGCCTCCGGCCTGTCCAGCATCCGTGCCCACGGTTTCGACGCCGACGCCCAGAATATCCCGCTGAGTCGCTAAGAATTGTGAACAAGCGCCTTGAAAGCCGGGCGAATGGGCACCATCGCTGCGCACACCCAAAAACGCAGCGCGCTCAGTACGCTGGCTCCAACCCGTCCGCAGAAGCACCCACGCCCCGACGGGAATCCGCCCATGCTGTCCTTCCCAGGCTTCGACGTATTCGGTAGTGAGCAAGAAATCGGGATATGCGTCCACTTCGGCGGTCACGTCGATCACGCACGCCGGACCGATGAATTTGCTCGGTTGGATCGTATCGGTGGCGTTGTTGGGCAAATCTTTTCCGGTGATCCAATGGATGGGCGCGTCAAAATGCGTCCCCGTGTGTTCGCCCAAGCTCAGCGTATTCCAGTACCAGGCCGGTCCGCGACTGTCATAGCGTGAAATCTCCGTGAGCGTAAGCCCTGGTGATGGCGCGAACATTGAAGGCAGATCGATCACGGGCGTTTGCGGATCGAGCGGCGTGGTCAGATCGATGATTTTGAGGCGTCTTGCGGTCAACGCTGCCAACAGTTGCACCAGAATATCGGGCTGCGAATTGTTCATGAAATTGATCCTCTCAAACCTGACTCTGCTGTCGCATCATTTCCAGGCTGCGCTTAAATTGAAAACGATTTTCGAGCAGGGGTAAATCCATATGGAAACTTTTTGGCCCGATTGCCTCAACTTTGGAAACGATAGTCGTTAACTGCGCACTATGCAGCGCCGTCCCGACTGCTTCCATAAGGTGCTGTGGATCATTCGCCTCAATTACGATCGGCACTCCTGATGCTCTGGCAATAGCGGCCAGATCAGTGCCCGTTGCCGTTGCCGTTGGAAAGCCACCAACCGACAGCAGACTCTCGTTATCAAAGACGATATGGAGTAGGTTGCCGGGCTTGTAACGTGCCATCGTGCTGAGCGTGCCCAAATTCATCAGCAGCGAGCCGTCCCCATCAATGACAATCACTTTATGTTCCGGCATACATAACGCGATGCCCAATCCCATTGACGACGCTAAGCCCATCGCGTGTTCAAGATAAAAGAAGTTGTGTCGGTGACCGAGCGTGTACAGTTCGGCAGCAACCGCGCCCATGATGGTCACGACAATGTGTTTTTCCAACTCCGAGTAGATTGCTTGTAAGGCGTCAACGCGCAGCATCAGCGTTAATCCTCCCACATTAATTCACGCGACAACAGCACAGCAACCGGATGCAAAGCAGCGATTGCCAGTGTCTGTGCATCTTTGATGCGTCGATGGATGTCCGCCGCATTCGTCAAATGCCATATGGGAATATTCAATGCGCGCAAAACTGGCTCGGTGACGAGTCCGCCCTGTGTTTGCCAGGAGTCTTTTTCACCCATGTGCCCACGATAACTGATCAGCATCAGCAGCGGAATTTTATAGAGTAAAGCCAGTGAAACGATTGGGTTGATGGCTGCCAAAAAGCCATGATTCTGCATGAGAAGCGCCGAGTTGACGCCCGCCAGATGCGCGCCCGCCGAAATGCCGATCGCCTCTTCTTCTTTGGCGATGCGCACCAGAATCGTATCAGGATCATCATCCGCCAGGCGAATCAAATGAACCAGCCACGTTTCTGGTAAGGCCGACATGATCTTCACATCACAGGCTTTGAGCGCCTCATAAATCAATTTTGAGTTAGTCATTGAAACAGGCATAGTGATCTCAAAAACAAAATTCGGGATTGCGGTACAGGCAGAATTTTCTAACTTTGTGAGGTTGATCCCACCATGCAGCTAATTACTCGCTGTTGCGATCGTAGGTTACGATTTTATCCCATTCATCGGCGGTCGAGCGTGCGACGAACGCAACCACTTCTTCAGTATCGCTCATATTGAAGACTTCGTGCGGAATACCGGGCTGGATGTAGATAAAGTCTCCGCCCTGATGTTCGACCACCTGTTTCAACCCCGGCCCGTATTCGTGACGAACGTGTCCCTGCACAATATACAACATGACTTCAAAATCGACATGGATATGAGCATGAGCGACACCTTTGGGCGGGATCGTAGCCACATTGATGGAAAGGTTCTGGGCGCCAACATTTTTACCGGACAAACCTTGCTTGTAGTGAATGCCGTTCCAGCCGCGTTCCATGCCGCCCCCACGAATCCACTGTAAACCATCGTGTCCTTCGACATTTTGCTTCAATTCGTCTTGCGTAATGTCTGCCATGCTTTAAGCCTTTCTACCGTAATGAGCGTGATAAAATTCTACCGTTGCGCTCAGGTGAAAGCAAACTTGTCTGATTTGCTACGTCAAGGTCAGGATTTTGTTTGCCCCGCAACTTTGGTTTACACTGGAATGCACTGCTTTTTAACTTCAGGAACACTTAATATTGGATTATAAAAATCTCGGTCAGACAGGACTCAAAATCTCCGCAGTGGGACTTGGTTGTGGTAATTTCGGTGGGATCGGAAGCGCACCCGCCTTTTTTGGCAAAGGAGAAACAGAGGCGCAGGCTTTCGCATTGATGGACACGGCCTGGGAAATGGGGATCAATTTCTTTGATACTGCCGATGCCTATGGCGGTGGTCGCAGTGAAACCTATATTGGTAACTGGCTGAAAGCAAAAGGCGCGCGGGTCAAGGATCAGCTCGTTTTGAGTTCTAAAGTTTTTAATCCCGTCGGAGAAGGTCCGAATGATTGGGGTTTATCACGTCGCCACATTATGCGCCAGGTGGACGCCAGCCTCAGTCGACTCGGTGTCGATCACCTGGACATGTATCTGATCCACGAACCCGATCCAACAACCCCTTTGGAAGAGACACTCCATACGTTGGACGATCTGATCCGAGTTGGCAAACTCCGCTATATTGGTGCTTCACAGATGCCAGCCTGGTTGCTGACGAAGGCGCTGTGGATCAGCGATAAATATCACTTGAGTCGTTTCGACTGGGTGCAAAATGCCTACAGTTTGCTGGAGAGAATGGACGAACGCGAGATGTTTCCCTTATGCGCCGACCAGCGGATCGGTTATACCCCATTCAGCCCGCTGGCAGGTGGACTGCTGACCGGAAAATATCAGCTTGACCGCGATTATCCGGCGGATTCGCGCATGACTTTACGCCCCGAACCCTATCTGCGCTTTTGGAATCAGCGCGCTTTTGATGGGTTGGAGCGCTTCAAAATGGCAGCACAGGCGCGCGGGCTGAGTCCAGCGGGGTTGGCGCTCGCCTGGGTAATGAGCTGCCCACTGGTAACTGCGCCCTTAATCGGACCGCGCAAAGCTGAACATTTCGAGCCGGTGCGCGAGGCGCTCCAGCTAACATTGACGACAGCCGACCGCGTGCAAATCACAGCACTACTCGATGAGCCGCACACACAAATATAAGAGGTTGCAACGCTTGTGGAAATCCTGATTATTAACCAGGCGGAAGTGATCGATCTGCTTCCAATGACAGAGTGCATCGAGGTCATGGCCGACGCACTCAAACGATTAGCCGAAGGGGATGTAATTCTGCCGCTGCGACCCGTGATGTGGCTGCCCGAAAAAGTCGGCGCATTGGGGATGATGCCCGGTTATATTGGCAGTCAATCGGTTATGGGGCTGAAAGTAGTGAGCGTTTTCCCCGGCAATCACGGCACGGAGTACGATTCGCATATGGGCGCTGTGATGCTGTTCGAGACACAGCACGGACGCCCACTGGCAATTGTCGATGCGAGCGAAATTACTGCTCTCCGAACGGCATCTGTGAGCGCTGTCGCCACTCGATTGTTAGCACGCCCGGAAGCCAGCGATCTGTGTATCCTGGGTGCCGGGGTGCAAGCGCGTTCACACCTGACGGCTATGCTGGCGGTTCGTCCGATCAAACGGGTGCGCGTCTGGAGTCGTAACCACGCCCATGCCACGCAATTCGCAACGGACGAGTCGGCACGTCATACTATTCACGTGGAGGTCAGCGAGTCGGCGCACGCCGCCATTGAAGGTGCCGATCTGATTTGTACGACGACAGCAGCAGCCGAACCCATTGTGCATGGTGACTGGATCACTGATGGCGCGCACATCAACGCGGTAGGTTCAAGTGTTCCGTTTACCCGCGAACTGGATACTGCTACCGTCGTTAAAGCACGACTGTTCGTGGATCGGCGTGAATCAACGCTCAGTGAGGCTGGCGATTTTCTGTTCCCGCAGCGTGAAGGGGCTATCAGCGAAAACCACATCCGAGGTGAGATCGGTGAACTGCTGCTAGGCAAGGTTACCGGGCGCGGATCGTCCACTGAAATCACGCTGTTCAAGTCACTCGGTCTGGCAGTCGAGGATATTGCCGCAGCCTATCATATTTATAATCGTGCCGTCGCTGAAAAGCGTGGCACCTGGGTAGAACTAGGGGGAAACCGTCATGCAAACACTCGCTGATCCGATTCCATTGGCCGAAATCCGCGCAGCACGTGAGCGAATCGCGGGGACAGTGCTTCACTCACCGCTCATTCGGCTCAATGTCGATAATGCGCCCGCTGAAATTTATCTGAAACTCGAAAATCTTCAGCCCATTGGCTCCTTCAAATTGCGTGGCGCGGGCAACGCAATTTTACTTGCGCCACCGGAACAGTTGAAAGCGGGTGTTTACACCGCCAGTGCCGGGAATATGGCACAAGGAGTGGCTTGGCACGCACGCCGATTAGGGATCCCCTGTACGGTGATTGTGCCAGATGATGCACCGCAAACCAAGCTCGACGCGATCACACGGTTGGGCGGGCAGATCATCAAAATCTCACATGACGATTGGTGGCAGATCATTGTGACGCATCACTTTGAAGGCGTTCCTGGGCTGTTCGTCCATCCAGTGAGCGATCTCGCAGTGATAGCTGGCAATGGTACCATTGGCCTGGAAATTCTGGAAGATTTGCCCGATGTCGAGGCAGTCGTGATCCCCTATGGCGGTGGCGGTCTGAGCACTGGCATTGCCTCAGCGATTCGTGCTCTTAAACCAGATACACGCTTGTATGCGGCTGAAGTCGAGACTTCGGCGGCATTATCAGTGGCATTAGCCGCAGGCGAAATCCGTCCCTTCAATTATCAATCGAGCTTTGTAGATGGTATCGGCAGTTCAAGCGTCCTTGCCGATATGTGGCCGCGCGTCCAAGCGCTTCTGGATGGCTCGCTTGTGTCGTCGCTGCATGAAGTGGCGGCAGCTATCCGTCTGATTGCCGAGCGCAATCGGGTGATCGCAGAAGGAGCGGGCGCGGCGTCCGTTGCAGCGGCACTGGCTGGCAAAGCAGGACACGGAAAAGTGGTGTGCGTTGTATCCGGTGGAAATATTGATGCAGCCAAGCTCACCAAAATTTTTCGTGGCGAAATGGAATAAGCCTATCAGTGAGTCGCTTAACACGCGGCCTGTCATTCAGCGCGGCGTCGATTCATTGTCATGCGTAAAAAGCAGCTCAGACACGGTGCACAACAATAAGACGATTTCTGGGTACTGGTAGCCCGCCATGTTGAATTTCGAGGGTTGTGGACACGGCAGGCCATGTCCCTACAGGCAATCCGACGCGCGGTAGGGACGTGGCTTGCCACGGCCACTGAAGTTTAGCCTTTTCAGGAAGGGTAAGGATTAGAGGAACGAGGGTGGAAGAAGAAATCGAGCAAAAGGAGTTCGATATTTTGCCAGTTTTTGGGGAAGGAGAAAGAAACTGTGAGAAAGGGGGAGGCCACCACAAGTCAGCGGGTAAGGCAGCGAGCAGGGTGGAAAAGTGCAGCGCTTAGGATGAGGATACCAAACAGGGGTAGGAGCG
>Ga0209512_1001309_pt1 | contig 31296 bp, 20 predicted proteins | sample frozenSSSSmetaG_FD_184142 | JGI IMG/M metagenome (GOLD analysis project Ga0209512, IMG submission 184142) | Glacier valley bacterial and archeal communities from Borup Fiord, Nunavut, Canada, to study Microbial Dark Matter (Phase II) -... | ecosystem: Environmental > Aquatic > Freshwater > Ice >...
TTGTGAGACTCGTTCCGATGCTTTTCGTGTTATAGTCGTAGCTATCGCAGTCCACCAGTCGCAAGCAAAATAGGTCAGGGGAATCTTTATGCCGCCACGCATCCTCTACATAGAAGATAATCACGATCTCAAAAGGGTAGGTCTAATGCTAGTTTGTTAAACCTCGATTAATGAGTCATCCTAATCAAGAGTTGTGATATGATATGATCCGCTTCAACCATCACCGCAACCACAAAGTTTCTTAAACATTTTTTTTAGTGATACTAATGGATGCAGGTAATTGAGAAAGGGTCTAGAAATGGCTTCAAAATCAATGCACGCTGGTACCGTAATTATGTTAGGTTTTTTATGTCTTGCCCTTAATCATACCTTTTATCAAAGCACTAAAATTGGTGCGCCTCGTACTGAACTACGGTTTTCCCAGATTCCCTCCGCAACCCCTGGCGCGAATGTCACTTCTCCTAACACAATAAATCAAGCAAATGTAATTCTTATCCAAAATCAGGTGAATACTGTTTCACTTACCGTATTGAGTCAAGCTGCTGTGCAACAATCGGCGGCTAACATCCCGAATGTTTCTGTTGCGTCTCGTAACGCAATATACAGCGTTTTAGATGTTAAACATAATTATTTATATGGCATTCAACAAGACACGGGCAACATTATCCAAATTGATGTAGATCACAATACAAATAAAATTGTTTGCACACGATCGGGAGCTTATCAGTTATTACTATCGCCCGACAACTTGCATTTGCTAATTATCTCCCAAGACTCGGCTAGATCACCTGGAGCAGTTTCAGCGATATTTGACCTTAGAAAAAGCATTTGTATCCCTATACAAAGTCCCATGGGGTTTAGGAGGACACCAGAATGGATTGATAACACATTCTTTGTAGTAGGAGGTGGTAACTCATTTACTATAGTCGACGTCAACACTCAACAAAGGACACTCGTAGATTTCTACAGATATTCCAGCTTGGATTTTGAGGGTGTTGTTCCAATCCCCAACACCTCAAATGTGTTGTTTCCTCACAGAGTGGGTGGTGATATTGTGCGAGTGGGAATTTACAACTTTACAGATAATACGGTCGAGGATTTGCCAAACATAACGTATTTAGGTGAACCAAGCATGATGAATGTATCTCCCGATGGGAAATACATTACGTATTGTGGTGGTTATGAGTGTGATATTATAGATCGTACCGCCGCAAAAATAATAAATCATCAAAGTGATATACGACAAGCAATCTGGACATCTGACAGTTTATCGCTCGTAATGGTGGTTGGTACTGAACAAGCCATCATACGGCTTGATGTACCAACCTTTCAGAAACAGACGTTGGGGCACATGGCACAAAACTCATACTTATCAGTCAGCTAACGGTATAAACAGAAAAAACGATTTATAAGCAACGAACACGTATCACAACTTGTGGTCAAAGCGTTGCCGAGTACGCAATTATCATCAGGTTGGCGGCACTCGTCGCAATAACACCTTTCCCCTTATATACGAATATATAGAGAGCTACCGAGGGCAGGTCACTTGCGATTGCCTAATGACGAACTGCTTTGTGAGACTCGTTCCGATGCTTTTCGTGTTATAGTCGTAGCTATCGCAGTCCACCAGTCGCAAGCAAAATAGGTCAGGGGAATCTTTATGCCGCCACGCATCCTCTACATAGAAGATAATCACGATAACCGCGTTCTGGTTCGGCGCGTCATGAAAGCGGAAGGCATCGATATCATCGAAGCTGACTCGGCCATCATCGGGTTGCAAATGGCGGAAGAAAATCCACCAGACCTGATTTTGATGGACATCAACATGCCCATGATGGACGGCTTAAAAGCAACTGCGGCTATTCGCCAAAGCGAAAAACTGCGCCATATTCCGGTGGTGGCGCTGACTGCCAAAGTCATGAAGGGCGACCGTGAAGAAGCACTAAAAGCGGGCTGTGACGGTTACATTCAAAAGCCGATTGACATTGATAAGTTTCCAGCAGAAGTGCTGCGCTATATCAAGCCCGTGAAAGTGGATTGATGAATCAGCCCACCAACCCGACCATGGACGAACAAACGACGCACGATTTATTATCACTTTCGATGCAGTTGAACCGACAGGCTTTTGCCCAACCTCCCGTTGATAACTGGCTCGGCTCATTTTTGGCGCTGCTGTACGAGCGCTTTCCAGCCATCGGCGGCGTCCACATCGTACAGACGATTGGTGATCAGGCGGTAGTGCAGGCAACAGCGGGCAACGTGCCACCAAATGCGGGCGCATCGATCCTGCTGAATGCGGCCTCGCCGGTGATGCAGGCGCTCACCACGCACGAACGGGTGATCGTGCCGGATTTGCGCATTTATCCGATTTTGTATGGCGATGAAGCGGTCGGCGCGCTAGTCGCTTATACGGCGGCACTTCCGCCTGCGATCGATGATGTGCTCGGCGCGCTGGCCGTTCAGATCGGCGCGGCCATTATGCAGCAAACGCATGTTTCAACTCCGCAGACCGGCCCCTTGCGCCGTCAGGTACGTCTGATGCAATCGCTGTATCAGATCACCCGTGAAGTGAGCACCTCGCTGGAAGTGAACGAAATCATCCGCCACGCCACCCAAAGCGTTGTTGAAACGCTGAACATGGCTCATGCAACCGTCTTGCTCTATGACCACACATTGACGAGCGGCGAAGTCGTCGCGGAGTACCCGGACAAGGGTGCGATAGGCGTCAAAGTGACTCTGCTCGACAACAACGCCATGGATCAACTGCGTCAGTTTCAGGCGGTCATTATTGAAAACATCGACAACAGCGCGCCGGAAGTGTTGGGCGCCAGCAAAGCAATCGCCCAAAAGTTCGGCATAAAATCCATGCTGATCATGCCGCTGGCATCAGGTGGCAGCTTGCTCGGCGCTATGACGATCGATGTGTACGATCAGCCGCGCCCATTCACCACCGAAGAAATCGAAGTCGTGCAAGCGCTCGGCAGTCAATTGTCGAACAGCATCCGCAATGCACAGTTGTTCGCGGAACTCGGCCAACGGGCCAAACAATTTGAGCTTATCGCGGAGCTGAGTCGTCGCGCTATGTCATCACTTGATCGTGATGCGATCCTGGCGATCGTGGCCGAACAAACCGCGCAGCTCATCGCCTCCGACGGAATCAGCGTAGCATTGCATGGCAGCGATGAACCGAAGCTCTATATTTACCTGCTGACCACTGCCAGCGGGATCGAGCAAAAAGCGCACGCCGTCGAATTTCCGTACGAAGAAACCGCCCTGCGAATGGTTTGCAATTCCGGCGAATCGCTTATTTTAGATGATATCAGCGGCAGTGATTATCCCGATTATAAGATGTTGGCACGCCATGCCGCGCCCGATAGTTGGGATACCGAGCCGATCATGCACGCTGCGCTAGTGGTGCCGCTGTTGGTCGGCGGGCGCGCGATTGGCACTTTCAACTTGACTCGTAAACAGCGCGGCACCTACACGACGTTGGATCTGGCAGTGCTGGAACAGATCGCCAACCAACTTTCGATTGCGTTGGAAAATGCGCGGTTATTTGCGCAAGCTGCCAGCCGCGTTCAAACCGAACGCCTCTTGAATCGCATGAGCGCCAGTTTGCAGCAAGGCGATCTGCAATCGATTTTGCTCAACACGACGCAAGAGATCGCAGAAGCGTTGGGCGCACACCGTGCGCGCGTCCGTTTACAAGCCACCGCCGCTGATCCGGTCACCGCCGATCGGCTGCGCACGTTTCTGGATAGCAAATCGTTCAAGGTTCAACGCGCCAGCTCCGCGCCTTCTAACACTGTCAAGAAGGAATAGGAACAACGCCGATGCAAGCACAACGCACTTCACTTTTGCGCTGGTTTCGGTTGACGCCTTACACCGATCCGGTACTGCGCAGCCGAGCAATCAGCACCTACGTCGTCAGTATTTTATTGTTTGCCGCCGCCGCTTTGTTCTTTACCACGCTCACATTTTATTTGCTCAGCATCAACAAGATGGATCGCACTGCGATTATGCTGATCAGTGTTGAAGCAGCGCTGTTATGTGGCTTGTCGCTAGTGGCGCTGTGGCTGACACGCATAAATCGCCAGCCGCTTGCCGGATTGTTGTTGTTGGCAGCGCTGTATATCGTCATACTCATTGGTCTGTTTAATTCGGTAATTTACCCACCCGTCACACTTTCGTGGCTGGTTTTGCTAACGCTGTGGATGACCATACCGCTCACAGTCCTGCTGACTGGCACCCAATTATTAGCCTTTACAAGCGTCTTTAGTGTTGCAGTAGTCGCCATTTTTTCGATCAAAATCGCGCCGCCCGACGAACCTGTTATTGGTGCGCTGGTGGGTGGTCTGCTGATCTTCAGTTCGCTCGCCGGAAACATTGGCATCAATTGGCTGTTGGCACGCAGTCAAAACGATGTTCTGCAACGCGCTAATCTGGATGCCGCTAAACGGTTAGGGTTGGTGGAGGCCAGCAGCGGCGTCACGCAGCGCATTCTATCCCGCCTCGATCTGGACTCGCTCATGGCTGAAACGGTCAAGCTGGTGGGCGATACCTTTCATGAGATCGACGGCGTGCGCTTGTGGTTGGTCGAGACGGATCGGCGGAATGCAATACTCGTTGCCACAACCAACGCGGATGACGAGAGCGGACAGAAGATCGGCGTGGGCAGCCTGAATGTGGTCGGGCGCGTGACAATCGGCGGCCAATCAATTTTAATCCGTGATACGCCCGATGAGCAAAGTTATCGCCGCAGCACATTGACAGCGGGTATTCGCAGCCAGTTAGTGCTGCCCTTGCAGGTTGCCTCCGAAGTGATCGGCGCGTTGGATGTGCAAAGCCGCCGACTGGATGCGTTTGCCAAAGATGATATTGATGTGCTGCAAACGCTGTCCGATCAGATTGCGATCGCAATCGACAACGCGCGCCTGTACGCCGCTGCGCAAAACAGCTTGGCTGAGAACAAGCGGCTGTACGAGCAAACACGCAACAGCTTACGTGAAATCGAGCGGCTCAATCAGCAGTTGACGGGTCAAGCCTGGAATGAATACCTGCGTGCCCGAACCGAGTCACCTGCGCTAACGCTCGATTTGAGTTCCGGTCAGGTTGATAACTATGCCGAGTGGACTTCTACCCTGGCCGAAGCCAGTCGCACGCATCAGCTTGTGACGCAGCAGACCGCGCAAGGTAAGACGTTGGCACTGCCGATCCTGGTGCGTAACCAGGTGATCGGCGCGATGGAATTCGAGTTGGACGCCGATCAAACGATCTCGGCTGAACAATTGGGTGCTGTGCAGCAGGTAATCGAACGAATGGGATTATCGGCAGATAACGTGCGCCTGTTCGAGGAAGCGCAGCGCATCGCACAGCGGGAAGCGACGGTCAACGACATCAGCACCAAAATGCAGGCAGCCACAAGCGTCGATGGGGTGCTCAGCGCCGCCACTAAAGGGATTGCTGAAGCATTTGGCTCGGCGCGCGTGGCTATCCGCATTGGTGCCAACCCGCACACTGCCAGTCCCCCTAGTAGCGAAAGGATCGCGCCGTGAACAATATCTTCCGTTTGTTAGTGATGCCGCGTCCCAATTATGGCAATGCGGAACGTTCACGGGCACGTATGACGCTGCTTTTTAGTGATTTCTTTTTCGTTTTGCATTTTTTCGCGCTGATTTTTGGTTTGACGATCGTTAACGATGCAGCTTCTAAAGCCAATACCTTGGTTTTGGGAGTTATGGGCCTTGTCCTGTGCCCTATCATTTGGGCGTTGATCCAAAGCAAACACCTGCGCATCGCAACGCTTTTGTTAACTATCTACCTGTTTACGATCAGCAACATCGTTATTTATACTTCGGGTGTTGAGAGTAATTTCCTTTTGGTCATCAGCTTACCGCTCATTTATACAGCGCTTATCTACGGTGTGCGTGGCATTCTCGTCGCTAATGTGCTGTTGAGTATAGGATTGGTGATATTAGGCGTTTTAGAAGGCTCTAATCTGGTTGCAACTGATCCGCTGAGCCAAACGCTTTTTTTTATCGTCGTTTTCGATATTATGGTGCTAACCGCAGTAGGCGGTCTGCTAGCGCTGTTTTTTAATGACGAACGACGCACCCGTCTATATGCGGATAAGTTAGTGATGCAATTGCGGGCGACCGCCGAAGTTGCGCAAACCACGTCCACCATCTTGGAGTTGGACGAGCTGATCAAGCGTAGTGTGAATTATATCCGCGACCGCTTCGCCTTCTATCATGTTCAGATTTTTCTGATCGATGAGGATCGGCGTTTTGCTGATCTGGCGGCGAGCACGGGTGAAGTCGGTGAGGCGCTGTTGCAGCGGGGACATCGGCTGGCGGTTGGCTCACAAAGCATCATCGGACGCGTAACGCTGCTTGGCACACCTATTTCTGCGCAGGATACCACCAGCGATCCGGTACACCGTGTCAATGAATTGCTGCCGGAGACGCGCTCCGAATTGGCGCTGCCGCTGATTGCCGGTGATCAGGTGATCGGTGCGCTCGATGTGCAGAGCACGCGCGCTAACGCGTTCGTTCAGGAAGACATCGACAGCTTACAAATTATGGCGACGCAGATCAGCATTGCCATTCGCAATGCACAGTTGTTCGCCGCCCAAAAAACGGCGCTCATGGAGAATCGGCGCTTATTCCTTGAGGCCGAAAACAGCTTACGCGAGATCGAACGCTTGAATCAACGGCTGACAGGCGAGGCGTGGGACGATTATCTGCGCCTGCGCAAAATGCCGACAATCGGTTTCACGGTTGAGAATAGCCAGCTCAGCGCCGATGTGAAATGGTCCGACCCGCTGCGTCAGGCCGTCAGCAAACGCCGTCCGGTGATCACCACGGTCAATAATCACGCCGTGGTCGCCGTGCCGATCGAAGTGCGCGGCCAGACACTTGGCGCGGTTGAAGTCGAAATGGCGGATAATGTGCGGCAAGCAGATTTGCTGGATATGGTGCAATCAGTGGCACAGCGTTTGGCGCTCAGCATTGACAACGCGCGGTTGTTCGAGCAAGCGCAGGAAGTCGCACAGCAAGAGCTGGAAGTCAACACAATCTCCGCTAAAATTCAAGGCGTCACCGATATTGACGATATTTTGCGCACGGTCGTCACCGAGTTAGGACGTGCGTTAGGTGCTGAGCGCGCTGCCATTCGGTTAGGCAGCAATTTATCCGGCAAAGTGAGCACCGACAAAACGCACGTACTGAGTCAACCGTATGAAGCGCCATTAGCTGCTAAAACACCGACGCCAAACGGGAGACCCGTATAATGCTTGCTTTTAGACAATGGCTTGACCAGGTTCGTTATCAATATCCTAATTCGCTGGATGTGCAGCGCGCACGCAGTTTGCAGACATTCGTGCGAGTGACCCTGCCTATCGCGGTAATTCTATTGCTGCTTACGCTGTTGATCGCGCCGCCTGGAGCGGTGCTTTACAGTTCTTGCATATTCATCATCGGCTACGGCGTATTAATTTTAGTGGTCAATTATCTGTTGCAGACGGGTCGCCTCTATGCGGGCAGCATCGCATTGATCGTTGTTTTAGCAATCGGTCTGCTTGGTTTGGAAGCCGTCAGCGGCCTGAATGTGGCTAGCACCCTGAATTTGAGCGTGGCATTAATTATAGCGGGCGTTCTGCTCAACCGTCGTGGTCTGCTAGTAGTTGTCTTCCTGATGGTCATGGGTGTCTTGCTGATCGCATTAGCGAACACTACAGGTGTGATTGTCCCGCGACCACCATTGAATGCGCCTTTTTTGGATGTTTTTATTATTGCCGTAACATTGGGTGTCGATGCGGGTATTTTCTGGATCTTCATTGGCGCACAAACCGATGCTAACACGCGCGTCAGCCGCGACTTGCACAGCCTGGGCGGGACGCTCAAAATCAGTCAGGCGCTTAGCAATACGTTCACGGTCGATGAACTATTGACGCAGGTCGTCGAGATGGTGCGCGACCAATTCGGCTATTACCATGTGCAAGCATTCTTGATCGAGCCGGACAGCCGCTTGATAGTAAGGCGTGCGCGGACTGGTGCCGGTGTCATTCAATCCAGCCGTGAACGGCGGATCGCACCGGATGACACTGATAATGTGGTCGTTGAGGCAGCGCGGACCGGCCAAAACGTGCGGGTAGCCGTAGCTGCGCCGAAAAACCGGCGTACCGAATTTCTGCCCGCCACTCACTATGAACTTTTAATCCCGCTGCGCAGTGGTCAGCAAACATTGGGCGTGCTGGATGTTCATAACACGAGCGCCGAGTCATTTTCGGCTGCCGAAGTTGAATTGTTGGAAGGCGTCGCAGCGCAAGTCACTATTGCTTTGCAGAATTTACAGCGCTATGCCGATCTGCAAACGGTCAGCGCCGAACGCCAGCGTTTGCAGGAGCAGACTATTCGGTTGGGACGGGAAGTGGAACGCCTGAGTCAAGAAGCCGCCGGACGGACATGGCAGCGCTATCTGCAAAATCGTTCGCAAGACGTATTAGGGTTTGATTGGGCGGCGGGCAAGCTGACGTCCAGCAGCACCATCAGTCCATCGGTGGCGCAAGCCTTCGGGAATACCGAACCCGAAATGCGCTACGAGGCGAATGAGCAGATACTCAGTGTGCCAATCCTCTCGCGCGGGCAACCATTGGGCGTTATGGAATTCCGCGCGCCGGGCAGTGCCACCTGGGGAGCGCGCAGCATTGAACTCTCAAGCCTGATCGCGCAGCGGCTGTCTTTGGCACTCGACAATATCCGTCTGTTCGAGCAAGCACAGTTGACGGCCAATCGCGAGCAAACGATCAATCGCGTGGCGGCTCAACTGCAAGCCAGAACTGATCTGGACAGCTTACTGGCTGAAGCCGCTCAGATGTTCAGCCAGGCACTCGGTGCGACACATACTTCCATCCAGATTCATGTGCCCGAAGCAGCGGATCAAGCTGAGTTGTTGCCGTCTGAGGAAGCGTCATGAATCGCCTTTTTGAGTCGCTGAACTTTTCGCGTTGGACGTTGCAACGCAAGCTCAACTTTTTGATTCTGGTATCTGCCGTGATCGAAGTCATAAGCGTTGCGCTGAGCGTCGTTTTATTCCAGCAGAACACATCTTTAGGCCAACCGCTCACCACCCTACAATTTAGCCGTTTCGTGAGCACACTCTTGATCGGTTTGTCGATCGCATTGCTGTTCAATGTTGCATTATGGCTGCTCGTGCGTACCTATATTGTGCGGCCTTTTTTGCAGATTGGGGCCAACTTGCAGATGCTCAACCCAGAGCTGAGCATCGGCGAAGATAAGCAAGATGAATTGACTCAACTGGATCGCGCGCTTACTGCTTTAGCCAGCGACGCTCAGCAAATGACCCATCAAATCGAAGAACAGGTAATCGATCGCACTCGGCAGCTCACACACCTGCTTGATATTATTACAGCGCTGTCCGGGCTGTCCAGCGATGGGGCGGTCCGCGAAGTCGAGGTGTTGGCGGATCAGGCCGTGAAGCTCATCCTTGAGCGATTTTATTATGTCACCCATGCTCAGATTTTCATCGCTGACTCAGAAAGCGGCGTGCTTGCGCTGCGTGCCAGCGCTGGTGATTTTGGCAATGCGCTCATGAAACACGGTTACCAATTGGCAGTGGGCAGTTCAGATACGGTAAGCCGCGTATTTGCTGAGCGGACGCTGAACCTCTCGCGCAACCTGACGCTTACCGCGTTGGCTGAGACGGTACGCCCTGGAACGCACGTACAGTGTTTGCTGCCGATGCGCGTCGGCGGTCAACCGATGGGGGTGTTGGACTTGCAAAGCAGCGACCCGAATGCGCTCGGTAGTGCTGAGTTGGAGATTCTTCAGGCGACCGCTGATCATGTTGGGGCTATTTTGCAAAACTCACTCGAATTTCAGGAGTCGCGCGCACAACAGCGCGAATTCGAGGCGATGAGTCGGCTGTTGGTTGTCGATACGTGGCGCGATTACGTGCAAACGCGCCGCTTCAAACCAGTGATTGCCACCACAGGCAATGAGGAACTCAGCGCCTTGCAAACCCAGGCGGTTCAGACGGGCAGCTTGGCCGAATATAGCGAGGGCGACAAAGTCACCTTTGCCATGCCGATTTTATTGCGCGGACAAGCAGTTGGTGCGGTAGAATGGGAAGTGCTGCGCAGCGCTTACACCGAGAACACGCGGCTGCTGGCAACCGAGCTGGTCGCGCGACTGGCGCTGGCAGCAGATAACGCGCGGCTGCTGGAACAAAGTCAACGGCTGGTCGTACGCGAACGTTGGATCAACGATATCAGCAACAAACTCACTCAGCAAACGGACGTGACGCAAATTTTGCAAACAGCCGTCCGTGAACTGGGACAAGCGCTTCAGGTAGCACAAACATCGATCCGTTTGAGTGGGGACGATTAACAGGCAATGACGACACAACCACGCACACGAACCAGCGGCATAAACTTACTTCAGCGCTGGGGCGACCTTTCAATCAGCATCAAACTTCGTGTTACCGTTCTAGTGGTGCTGATAGCAGTGCTTCTTCTGGTGCTGGCTACTTTGCAAAATGCGCTTGATACAGCAGCCTATGAAAATATTCAGCAATCGCAAAACCAGCGGCTCGATGTACTCAATGGGTCTTTCACGCAATTTATAGATAGCAGCCAGAACAGCGCGGGCAGCGTCCTCATTGATAGCAACGATGCACTGCACGCTTATTTGCTCGCACAAACGACCACCCCCGTCGCTCAAAGCACACCCGCGCTCGCAAATTTGTCACGCGCTTTGTTGAGCCGGTTGGCAATCTATCCCGATATTACGGAGGTGCGCTTCATCACCAGCGACGGACAACAAGTCATACACATTTACCGCAACCAAATGGGCGCGGTGAATACGGAAGTTGTTGAGCCGCAAAATGCCCCAAAAATAGCGGCAGCGTATTTTCCGGCGGTTGTCAAGCAGGCGCGTAACCAGACATTTCTGGCAGCCGTTGAACCTATCAGCGCACCCTTGAAGGCAGCCAGCGTGCCCTTGTTCACCTTCGGAAGCACCGTTTACCTGAACGACAAAGCGATGGGCGCTGTTTTATTCGGGTTCTCCGCCGAAAAACCGATTAATGATCTGTTCAGCTTGCTCAGTACCAACAATCAAACAACGGTTGGCTTGTTGGATGCTAATCGGCGGGCGATCGCGGCGTTCGATAATGGCAGGCGCTATGCGTTGGATGCGACACCATACATTTTTGCACATCCATTGCCCGCCGTAGTATTTGGCGCTGCTGCCGACGCGCAAAAGGTGGGCGACCAGATCGTTTCGAGCCGACCGCTCCAGATTAGCGCACTGAATGGTACTCAGGTCTGGCATTTATTTGTGATACAGTCCAGCGGATTCGGCTTCAATGTACAAGGAACTTTGCTACGTAACACGCTGCTGCCGCTGCTCCTTATTTTTCTGGGCGTGGGCGTGATTTCCGTCTTTCTGGGACGCGCAATTACACAACCAGTACGCGATGTCACGCGCGCTGCTCGGCTGATCGCAGGCGGCGACCTGAATGTGCAGGTGCCCGTGCGCAGCCAGGATGAGATCGGCCAGATGAGTCAATCGCTGAACGCGATGGTCAAACAATCTGCGCTGCTGATCAACACACTGGAAGCGCGCGTGATTGCGCGTACCCGTGATCTGGAGATCGCGTCCGAAATCAGCCGCGATGCTGCTTCTTCGCGCAATACGCAAGAACTTTTGCAAGACACTATTAACGCCATTCGCGAACGGTTTGGCTTTTATCATGTGCAAGTCTTTCTGGTGGACGATAAGCGCGACTACGCTATCCTGATCACCAGCATGGGCGAGGCAGGCCGCCAGATGCTGGAACGCAAGCATCGGCTGGCGGTTGGTTCCGAGTCGGTGATCGGGCAGGTGACGCAAAAAAATGAACCAATCATCACGCAGGATACGCAAGCGGGTGACGCGCCACACCGTTTTAATCCACTGCTGCCGGATACCCGTGCTGAAATGGCGCTGCCCATGCGCGTTGCGAATGTCGTGATCGGCGCACTCGATGTGCAAAGCCTCACCCCCAACGTATTCGACGAAAACAACATTCAGATTTTTCAGGTGCTGGCCGATCAGTTGGCGATCGCCGTCAACAATGCGCGTTTGTTGAATGTCACGCAAGAAAACTTACAGCAGATCGCGACCCTGAATAGTCAATTGACCGAAAAAGGCTGGAAAGAATACATTCAACAGCAGGGCAACCGTAAGGCGCTCGGCTTTCAGTACGATATGCGCACGATAGAGCCGATCATGCCCGATGCGACGGGCACTAACCCGATGAGTAACGCTTACAAAATCGATAGCAATGGCAGTTCGGCACGACGTGATACGCTGAGTGCCGCGATCAAAGTGCGTGGCGCGACCATCGGTACTTTAGATGCGAACGCCGCTGCGGATACCATGCTCACGAGTGACGATCGCGCGATGGTGCAAGCAGTGGCCGATCGCGTGGCGTTGGCAGTCGAGAATATGCGGTTAACCGAACGGACGCAGGTTACCCTGTCCGAAATCGAACGGCTCTATAATGCGAGCCGCGCCTTGGGAAGTTCGTCTGATATTGAAGCCGTGTACGATACCGCGATGGCGCAGATGGCGCAGATCGAAACGGTCGATTTTGTGGTGATCTTGCGCGCCAGCCCGACTTCCGTGCCCAACCCGCAAAGCTTCGTCTTCAGTGCAACTTGGGCGCGTGAGGCAACGGGCGTACGGCCTTTCGCGATTGGTGACGCCGATACTAGCTTTGGACGCACCTTCTCCACCCTTTTACCCGATCCGCGCACGCCTTACGTCACTGCTAACCTTGCTCAATTGACAAACAACCCGGATGTCTATAAGAGCGCGACGCTCTTGAGCATCGAAAGCACGATCACGGCACCGCTAACTACTACCGAGAATTGGTTCGGCTTGATGCTGATCGTCTCAAAAAGTCCAAACGCCTTCAACGAAAGTGTGGTGCGTTTCGTCACGGCCATTGCAGACCAGGTCGCCATCGCGATCGAAAACCGCCAATTGTTCGATGAAGTGCAAGCGGAAGCGCGCCGCAATCGGGCATTGGCAGAAGCGGCGCAGCTTTCCAGCCGGATCGGTGTCGATTTCACGGAAGGTTTCGCCAACTTGCTGCGATCGGTTGCTGCTTCGTCGAATTATGATCGCTGGTGGTTTGGTCGGCTGGCTGCGGACGGCCAAACGCTCGAACAGATTACTGCGCATTTCGAGATTCCTTCTGATTCAGACGATTTGCAAATGTTGGGCAGCTCCGTTTCAGTGCTGGACGATGTGAGCGCATTAGGCGAAGCCGTCCGGCTGCAAACGCCTGTCGTGGTCAACGAATTAGAACACTATATGCTGGCGAATATGCCGCACGAACGGGCGCAGCTTTTTGGCAAGCATCTGGCGATTCCGGTGATGAGCGGTGACACGGTAAGCGGTGCACTGCTGATCGGGCGTGGGTTCGAAAAAACCGATCTGGATGAGCGCGATCTGCAATTGATCAGTACGCTTGGCAGTCAGTTGGCGATTGCGCTGGAAAATCGGCGGCTGTTCACTGAAACGGAAACGGGCCGCCAAACGCTGCAAACAGTCGTCAACTCGCTGCCCGTCGGTGTGATTGTGGTCGATGCTCAAACGCGGCAAGTGGTACTGAACAATGCACAGGCAAGCAGACTGCTAGGGCTTGATAAAGCCGACTCGTTTACAATGAACGGTATTGTTGAAAATCAAGCGCGCTTTTCAGATGATTTTGCTCCGTACCGCGTATTGGCAAGCGACCAGCAAGTCACTTTGCAAGATGTGGTGGTGACCCACGCCGATGAAAGCCACATCAATCTGCTGATCAATGCGGTGCCGCTGCGGGATGCGCAGGACAGCTTGATCGGGGCGGTTGCGGTATTCACCAATACGACCGAAATCCGTGAGCTGCAAGGGGCACTGCAAGCCAACCTGCGCGAAACGACCTCTTTGTATACGGTCAGCCGTGCGATCTCGAATAAAGACTCGTTAATCGGCATCGTCGAAATCGCGATGGGTGAAATCTTCTCCACCCTGAAACCGGACACTATTTTTGCTGTCTTCCAAAATCAACTGGAAGATATTACGCAAATTTATCATGCCGAGAAAACTTCGCGATCGGTGATAAGTGAGTGGGATGATCCACTCCCTTTCGACCGCTCGTTGTTGATCAGTATGCAGGAAAATATCATCAACAACAACACCCGGCGGCCTGCGCTGCCGAGCGATACGCAACCTAAACATCCGAACCGACGCGATCCGGCAGTCCCTTTTGCGGCATTGGGTGCGTTTCCACTCAAGGCACGTAACCGTACTATTGGGTGGTGGGTGGTGGGTTATCAACAGCCAAATGACATCAACGCTGATGATCGGCGCTTCCTGGGATCGCTTGCCGATCAATCCGCCACCGCGATTGAGGCCATTCAATTATCGGCCCAAACCATACAGGCATTGCGCGAAACCGAAACGTTGTATCGTGCCAGCAGCGCAATTTTTGCCACTAATACGATTAACGATGCAGTCATCGCACTGCGTGTTCAAGTGCAGCAGTTGAACCCCGACCGCATCGACGTTTTCATGTTCGACCCCCATGTGGCAACCGATCGTGCCGATTGGCTGGTTCGTTGGGAAGCACAGCCGCCTGATTTCCGCGATACGATGCTGATCGCCAACACCTATATCACCGACGTTGATCTGCTGACGCGTGAGCCAATGTACGTCGAAAATCTGAGCGCCGCACGGCCTGCCGAAGTCGATACGCTGCGCCGCCTGCCGCTTTCCGACAATATTCAGGCGCAAATCAGCTTACCGCTCCGCATCAAGATGAATTATGTGGGAAGGCTAGTGATCAGCTTCTTTGAACCCCGCCAATTCTCGGCTTTTGAGCGACGTTTTGTGAGCACCTTGCTTGAACAGGTGTCGGTGGTCATGGATAACGCGACTTTGTTCCGTCAGAGCCACGAACAAGGCGAAGAAACGGCAACGCTTTATCAGACTACCCGCGCGATCGCTGATGCAGTCGATAATATAGGCGTGCTGCGCGCCATCGTCGATCAGGCATTGGCCGAAAACGTTAATCGCGTCATGCTGGTTCGGCTGGTGGGCACTGATTGGAATACGCCTACCAGTGCAGTTGATGTGGTCGCCGATTGGTCGCAAGGCAGCGGATTGGACATGCAAGGGATGCGCTTCATGGCCAGCCAGTTCCCCGGCTGGCGCGAACTTTCCACGCCGGATATTTTGTGGATCGATGACATCATGACGTCACCACAGCTCAGCGACGAAAGCCGCATGGGTTACCTGGCTTTCGATATAGCCGCCTTCGTGATGGTGCCGCTGGTTGCGGCTGGCAAGCCGATCGGCACGCTGTTGATCGGATCGTCAGAGCCGCACGAACACAATGACCGCGAACTGCGTATCTATACGTCACTGGCTAATACGGCTGCCATCGCTATGGAAAACCGCAACTTACTGAGTCAGGCACAGGCACGCGCACGCCAACTATCGACCAGTTCGCAGGTTGGTCAGGCCGCTACGTCGATCTTGAATCTGAACGAGCTTCTTGATAGGTCTGTCCAATTGATCAAGGAGAGCTTTCGATACGATCAAGTGCAAATCTTCCTGATCAGCGCGGATGGTCTGGATGCCGTTTTGCAAGCGTCTACTGGTGATTCGGGAAGCCTGTTGTTGGCAAAGCATCACAAGCTAGGCGTTGGATCGGCGTCCGTGATCGGGCGTGTGACCAGCAGCGCACAACTGTACAATGTGAGTGATACCGCCGATTCACGCATGACGCACCGCCCAAATGCGTATCTGCCTGGCACGCGCTCAGAACTGGCCTTGCCGCTCATTGCCAAAGGCGCTGTGGTTGGTGCATTGGATGTGCAGAGCAATCAACCGGGCGCTTTTACTGAGGAAGATGAACGGGCGCTGGCAACGCTGGCAGACCAGATCGCAATCGCAATCGATAATGCGCGCCTGTTCGAGTCCAGCAACAAGCGCGCTGAGGAAATGAGATTTCTGTTCAATGTGACAACAACCGCGACCAGCGCCACGCTGAATACGGCGCTCAATCAGGTGGTACGGCTGATCTTGACCAGCCCGAATTTCAATACTGATCTTGCCGCGATCCTGTTGATCGACGAGGATCGGAAGCGCTTGTTGATCACTTACGCCACCCGTGAAAGTGCCCCCTACATCGTGCCGCCTAGCTTGCCGGTTGACTTACCCGCCATTGCACAAGTCATGCGCACACGCCGCTTGATCGCCGTCAATCAGGATGCTGAAAGCGTGCTGTTCAACCCGGACGATGTGCCCGGCTTGCAGTCGATGCTGCTCATTCCACTGCTCAGCGGTAACGAATTCGTGGGCATTCTGACAGTCGCGTCTGAACAACAGAACGTGTATGGAAGCGACATCATCCAGCTTTTGCAAACCCTCACCAGCACCCTGACCGCGATCATTCAAAACGGGCGCTTGCTGAGCGAAGTCAGCGAGGCAAACCTGCGGCTTCAGGAAGTCGATAAACTCAAATCGCAGTTCCTGGCGAACATGAGCCACGAATTGCGAACGCCGCTCAACTCGATCATTGGCTTTTCGCGCGTGATTCTGAAAGGGATCGATGGGCCGCTCAACGATGTTCAGGCACAGGACATCACCACCATTTATGACTCTGGCAACCACCTGCTGAATCTGGTCAACGACATCCTCGATCAAGCCAAGATCGAAGCGGGCAAGATGGAATTAGCGCCCGAATTTTTCGACATCAACGAGCTGATCAAATCGGGCGTCGCCACCACGCTCGGATTAGTCAAAGATAAGCCGATCCGGTTGCATCAGGAAATTCAGGCGGATTTGCCGGAAGTGTACTCCGATAAGTTCCGCACGCGGCAGGTGCTGCTCAATATGCTCTCCAACGCTTCCAAATTCACGCAGCAGGGCAGTATCACCATCTCGGCTTTCACCATCATTGACGGCAGCCGCGAGATGGTGCAAGTCTCGGTCACCGATACCGGCATGGGCATCGCGCGTGAGAACATTCGGCGCGTGTTTGCGCAGTTTGAACAGGTCGATAACTCGACTGCGCGCGGTGCGGAAGGCAGCGGCCTGGGAATGCCGATCGCCAAATCCCTGATGGAAATGCAGGGCGGGCGCATGTGGATCGAAAACACGGAAGTAGGCGTCGGCTCAACGTTCAGCATCACCATCCCCATCGCGCCGATCGAAGTGCCTGAAGCTGAAGCACTGCCTGAAGCCGATCTGGAAGCGCAAATTGAACAGGTTATTTCAATGACCGAAACGCCCGTCCAAAATCAAGGCGCACAGCGGATCATCGTGGTGGTAGAAGCTGAAACATCCGTGATCAGCATGTATCGCAGCTATCTGGCGCGCACTGGCTACGAAGTGATCGGCACGACGAACCCGGACGATGCTACCGAGTTAATCCTGACTTACAAGCCGCGCGTAGTGCTCTTGAATGTGAATATGCCGCAGCGCGACGGTTGGGGGCTGCTGCGCCAGCTCAAAGACAATGATGCAACGTTCCAATATCCCGTGATCGTGTGCAGCATAGAGGATGATAAAGCGCGCGGCTATCAGTTGGGCGCCAGTAATTATTTGATCAAGCCGTTCATCGCGGAAGATTTGATCGGCGCGATCCGCCAGATCGAGCTTGAGCGTAATTTGCCAACCGTGCTGGTGATCGACAATCAAGCCGAATCGCTGCGCTTGATCCGTGAGGCGTTGAGCGCTGAAGAAGACTTGCTGCGTGTGATCGAAGCTGATAACGGCGAACAGGGACTCACGATGATCGGTACGCACCAACCCGATCTGGTCATTCTGGACTTGCGAATGCCAGAGATGGACGGTTTTGAGGTCCTTCAACGTATTCGCAATAACCCGGATACGCGCGAGCAGCGGATAATGGTCGTGACGGCTGCCGACCTCAGCGCCGAAGAACGCAGTAAACTGCTTCAGGAACGCGTCGAACTCAAAGAACAACTGACGGGCGACAATTTATTGAAGGCGGTCAAAGCGGTGCTCAAATTGAGCAAATAAGCGCAAGCCTGAACGCCCGATGCTGAGCCATTGGGCGGGATACGCCAACGCTGGAAGATTCGCAGCCATTTGAGTTAAGCGACATCGAGTCGAATTTTGGCTGTGACTGGACATAAAATATAGGGGGGTCAAAATATGCCTCATAATGCTTCAATAAACAAACGTACTGAATCTGATTTGCTAGTCGGGCAGCATGTTTCAGGTCGCGATAAAGAGCGGCAACCTGGAAAAGCAACTCATGACAATCTTGTAGTTGCTGCGTTTCAAACCCCTGATGATTTGTTAAGTGTATTAACGCTTGCCATAGTAACACATGGATTAGGTGGTCATAACACAGACGAACCTTACAAAGCGGCAAATTTAGTGATAGCAAGTTTGGTCGACACATTCGCGAGGCATTCGACTCGAAATATTTTACTGCTGCTCAGTCAGGGGTTCGACACGGCATCACTACGAATTGCCGAAACCTTCAAAGAAGGTGGTGCGACCTGTTCAGCGGCTGTGATAGTGAGTCGCAAGCTGTATGTCGCCTCTTGTGGAAATTGCCGCATTATGCTGATCCGCAATCATCACGTCACGCAAATTTCTGTTGCTCACGCTTTCGCTGATATGTTGGTTGAGCAAAAACTAATCAGCTGGGATGATATCGAGAATCACCCATTTGATCCCCCTACTACGGTAAGGATGTTAGGGAATGAAGGATCGGCCATAGATTTAAGGCTGAGATTGACGGACGAGAAAACCGATGATCAATCGCTTGAAAATCAAGGGCTGCCACTACTGCCAGATGATAGAATTTTGTTGCTGAGTAGTGACAAATTCGGCAATTCAATGGTGCCTGACTTATTGATGACGATTGGGGCAGCTTTTTCTGACCTTTACTTACCCCCTCAAACAGCCGTTGATCACTTTGTACAACAAATTCGCCAGAGCGATAGCCATCACGCCCTTGCAATCGTTTTACTTCAAATGCCGACTGAATGGGGTCGCGAGGAAAGGTAAGCATACGTTAACGAAGATTATTAAAGCTATTTTCAACACCATTCCTGCATAAGTTGTCTCTGAAATGTGAAATTCAAAATCAAATAATCGCGGAAATTCCATAAAACGCTTACGAAATTGTCGATTTGGACGGTTGTAAGCGTTTTTTGTTGTTCAGACGTATTATAATAGGATTATAAACAACACTTGTTACAGGCTAAAACTATGCGAGTTGGACGACGTGGGACGTATATCTGGTTAGGATTGATTGGCGTGATTGTGGCGCTGCTGACGCTTTCCGGCGCATTGGGCGCATTCGCCAGCATATTGTTTGTTGGGGCCTACCTGGCGCTGTTGGCGGGCGTATTCGCGACCGAACGGCTGCGCCAGTTGCAGAATGTATTGCCAACGTTGGCTGTCAATACACGCACGACGCCAGCGGCACGCGCGGCAGTGGGACGAGCGCGCCGCCTGACGAACTACAACACCGACGAAGTGGTAACCGATGTCGGCGTGATCGTCAACGAGCAGAACAAAAACGGGCGTTGGCAGCGGCGGATTGCGCAGTCCGTTTCGACCGATGATCAGGCGCTGCAACCGTATGTCAAGATCAACGTGCCGCCCGAAATCAGCCAGCGCGTAGCGTTGATCAAATTTGATGTGCTCGACCGGACGGGCAAAGTGCAATTCAGCCGACAGGTTGAGCAGTACGTGCGCGATGGCGAAAATCTGATCCCGTCCGATCAACAGCTTCCGATGCGCGGTAATGATAAATTAGGGCGTACTGGCACCTGGGATTTGCACGTTTCGATCAATGGGACGTTGGCCGCCTGCCACAGCTTTGTCGTTGCGCCAGCGGTGGCCGAACGGCGCGCGCGGCTGGCGGATGATGGCGAGGCGCGGTTGAGCAGCATCAGTGTACCCGCCGATAAAGAAGATGACGGTCCGCTGAGCCTTGAAGAACTGCTGCGCGAACAGCGCGAAGAGTCGAGCCACCGATCCTAATTCGTTGGCAGGCATAGCGCGTTGGCAAACAATGTAAGGAGATCAAAATATGGCACCCTGGTGGGGTACCCGTAACAATGTATCGCCACGGCTGCGCGAAGAAGTCGAGGCGATGCGCGCCACGTTTGGCAGCACTTTTCGGCTGAATGTGCCGAAGTTCGATCCGCTGTTCTGGGAAGGCGTTGTCGAGATTAACATGCGCGGCATTCCACAGCGCGGACATACCGTCAAAATTATGTACCCGCACGAATACCCGAACCGTCCGCCGGAAGCGTACATTCTCGATCCGCGTATTTATAGTGAAAAGCATCAGTTCGAGGACGGTCAATTGTGCCTGTTCAACCCGAAGGATGGCACGAACTACGGTTGGAATCCATCGCGTTCAACGGTGGTGACGATCGCGGGTTGGGCTATTCAGTGGATGTACGCCTATTACACATGGCGCGTCACGGGTGAGTGGCCGGGCATTGAAGAGCGCGTCAGCAAAGGCAATGGGGCGTGATGAACCGAATGCATACGCTGGCAGTTGAACGAGCAGGCTTACCCCGCGTCACATTGGCGCAGCGGGTGATCGATGCAATGGTGCATGGCGCACTGACTTATCAGACAGAGACGGGCGAGTCGTTGATCGGCTTGCCCGTTCAGGTCACCGGGCGGCACGAGCCGGATTTGTTCGTGCTCGATACGATCGCGCCGGATGCGTCCGCCGTGCGTCGCAGCACCTACTTTGAGCAAGGTGACGACTTGCAAGGCGATATTCTGAATTGGATCAACGACAATTGGAATGATGCTCGCAAGCGTCCCGATGCTGCGTTGGAAGTGCGCTTTAATGTCACCGTTGAGCATCTTGGCGATTGGCATAAGCATCCCGGCACGCTCACTGAGCCGTCGTGGGGCGATACGGATACCGCCGTCAACTATATCTTCGATGAACAGTCCGGCAAGCCGTATATCCTGGCGATCCTTGCCACCGTTTGGGATCGCGGACAGGCACACGCCAGCGACGATGCCGAAGCGATGTTCGCCGGTGAAGCGCCGCTCAAAATCGATATTGACGAACGCACTACGGTTCGGTTGGACTGCTGGTACATCAGCCGCCGGACGCGCCGTTTTGTGCATCTGACGCCGACGGTGCAAGCCAATGAGGCGCTGCCCACGCTGCCAATCGTCGGTTGGCATTTGAGCACGCCCGATCGCTTGCGCCAGGAAACCGATGCGCTTACCAAAGCGGGCTACGCGATCTCGGTAGATGAGTGGGATACCGATCAAACGCCGCCGCGTGAATTGTGCTTCACGCTCGCCAAACGTGGCAGCGATCGCGTAGTGATTGCTGTGACGCGCGCTGACTATCCCAAGACGCGGCCTGAGCTGCGCACGGTGCCGATGAAAGTCATGGCTGCCATTCCGCAGGGCACGGATTTGTTTCCGCCGTTATGGGCAGCCGCGCAGCCGCTCGCCCCGGATGCTTATCCGAGTTGGGCATGGACGGCGGATCACACGTTATGCGAATTGGTAGAAGCCGTCCAGGAAACAGGCGATTCAGAAAAGGTGACTCACTAATGACCGATTGGAAACGAGTCGCGGGCTATTTGGGTGTCGATACGCTGGCACAGTTGGCCGCCAAAAAAGTCGCCGTGATTGGCGTCGGGTCAGGGGGCGGCTTTGCGGCGCAAACGCTCGCCATGAGTGGCGTCGGCCATTTTGTGCTGATCGATGATGACATATTGGAAGCGGGTAATGCCGTCCGCCATGTGGCCGATCTACGCGATGTAGGCCGTCTGAAAGTTGACGCCGTCGCCGATCTGATCACGTACCGCAACCCGGACGCTAAAGTGAAGGCGATCGCCGGACGGCTTGAAGAAAATACCGACGAACTGGCGGGCGTGGATTTAATCGTAGTCGGTGTGGACAGCGAAGCGCCTAAGTTCGTGATCAACGAGACCGCTCGCTCGCTCGGCCTGACTGCCGTTTACGCGGGCGTCTATGAGCGTGGCGAAGGTGGCGATGTGGCCGTGATCCATCCAGATCACGGGCCGTGTTATGCGTGTTGGGCGCGGCTTTTGCGCGAGGATGTGGTTGATCAGGGCGTGGGCGATACTAATCTCGACTATGGCATGATTAATGAGCAAGGCACGCTCGCGGCTGAGCCGGGATTGTGGCTGCATGTTGTGCGGATCGCCGCCACACAAGCCGATTTAGCGCTGAACGAACTGCTGATCGGCACGTCGGTACATCGCACCATGCCCGCCAATACTGTGATCCTTGCCAACGTTGCAATGGAAATCATGGCCGGTGTCACCGTGCCGCCGTACAGTTCAGAATGGGTGGATATTCCGCGCGATCCGCACTGTCTGGTGTGTGGCGATCGCATGGAAAACGATGTTTTATCGTTACAGGATTTGATGGATAATTCAGCACAAATGCAAGCAGGAGAGTCGGCAAATCAATGAGCGATCAGAACAACACAAACAACACGGAGAACGGGACGCCGCCCAACGATGATCTGAATGAGCGGATCGATCGACTCGGTGGCGAACCTGCGCCGGATATTTCGCCGGAGGAATTCGCGCGGCTGCAACAATCGGGCACGCTCCATATCGACGCACAAGGCCGCGTGCGCGCCACCCGCCGCGAAGAAGCCGATCCGGGGGTGTCGCTGCGCAAACGGCGCGCCTGGTACGCCCGTTAGCAGCGCTCAGTGACCACACTCTTTAGCGCCGATCAGATTCGAGCCGCGCTGACATTGCCCGGCTTTGACGGTCAGGCTGCGCAATGGCAGATGTCACCTGGCATTCGTGCAATCGTCCGCGATAATAAAGAGGGCGCGCCGCGCTTAGCTGCCGTCCTGATCTTGCTGTACCCGCACGAGCAAACGTTGGCTTTCGCACTGATGCGCCGTACGGAATATCCCGGCGTTCACAGCGGACAGATCAGCTTGCCCGGCGGATCATGCGAAGCGGGCGAAACTTGGGAGCAAACAGCATTACGCGAAACTTGCGAAGAATTCGGCGCGTGCGGCGGGATCGATGTGCTCGGCGCGCTGACGCCCTTATACGTGCCGCCCAGTGATTTCGAGATTCATCCGATTGTCGGTATCACGGCACAGCGCCCAAATTGGACGCCCGATCCGCGCGAAGTGGCGCAAATCATCGAAGTGCCGCTGGCCGCGCTGTTGGATCAAGCCGCTAAGCACAGCGAATCACGCACTTTGCTCAGCGGACAAATGGCGCGCGTGCCTTATTACGAGTTGTGTGGTCACTCGGTATGGGGCGCTACGGCCATCATCCTGAGCGAATTTGAGCAGCGCTTACGCCTCATCCTTTCTTCGTGAGCAGTTTGGTAAACGCGTTCGGCGGAACGGTTACGCCTTTGAAGTTGGCAAACGTCAGATCGCCAAAAGGCAGCTCCAGGCGCGCTTTGAGCTGTATGAACAGATCGCTGTAACTGGCTGGAATACGCGTCGCGCCGTCGGGGAAGAGCGCCGCCACTGCTTTTTCGATCGCCGCCGGATCGCCTTCGATCTCTACGAAATTGCCGAAGGGCAGTTCATCCAACGTAACTTCTGCACTGTACAAGGTGTACGTGGTGCGGTATTTTTCGTAAATCCATGCCGAAAAGAAGCCCAACTTTTCGAGGATACGCTCCATCAACGCAAAATCGCTGACGGTGACCTCAAGTTCGGTACGCGCTTGCACGCCTGCATACGCTTCCGGCTGCGGCTCTTTATAGGTAAGCCGCGTGCGCGTATCCTGGCGCAAACGCAATACACGATGACTCGGCGTGAGGCTGTAGGTAGTGTCTTCAAAGCGTACATTGCGCTCATAGACGCGTTCAGCACTCAGCGTTGCGCCTAATTCATTCAGCTTTTGACGGATCGGCGCATGGGTCGCGACCTGAATTTTGACTTCAATTTCGAGATGCTCATCGTGATCGTTCATGCGCCACCTTCTGCAAATTCGTCGTTGATGAGCATCCTGTCACCCGCGTTGATCGTAGCATACGGCATATCCGGCAGTGCCACCAAAAAGCCACGCATTCCATTGTGTAAAAATTGCAGAGTCTCTTTGAGCGGCTGCCCACCTAAATCCGGTTGGCACATGCAAAATTGCGAAAATGGCGTACAGGGTGCTGCCACTTTCGGCACATTCAGGCGGATCACTTGGCCGCTCACTGGATTTTGAAAAGCGATTTGATCGCCTAAATCGGCCAAACTGAAGCGGCGCGCCGTCTCGATGATGATGTTCTCGCCCGCAATGCCGTCCGTCAGATGTGCGCCGAACCGCTCACGCATGGCCTGATAGTGGCTGGTGAAGCCGACCGATAGCCCGTTGTCCGAGTCGCGATTGTGGCGTGTATGGGGATGCATTGCGTTGTGAATATCCACGATATACGACTCATCAGGCATGACGGCAAATGCGCCCGCTGCTGAGACGGCCAAGTGATCGCTTCGCAGCAGTGCCGCCGGATCATAATATTCGTGGCTGGCGTTTCCGAGTTTGAGCGATGATCGCTGAATTTGGACGAACTGAACGCGCCCGATTTCGCGCATGAAGGACTCCCTCAATGTTTTGGCAATGGGATTTGCATTTTATCACAGATGCTCAGGATCGCAGTGCTCGTGCAAAATCCACAAGCATGAATTGTATTTGTTGGTTACACTTTGTCTAGCGCGCACCTGCGACGCAAAAATACCGTTTTACTGAGAGGCTTTGCATGAAAACTTTACGTTTGTTTTCGCGTTCACTCACTCGCCTCGGCCTGACCGTTGCCATGCTGGCAGTGGTAGTCGTTGGCCTGGCCGTACCATCCCGCACGGGCGCGGCACCCGCTAAAGATACGTTCTATTTGAGCTGGCCGTATGAGGCACCGCCCAAAGGCAACCTCAACGACTTCTCACCGGACGCCGCCGCCAATTACAGCGGGATTGGCGCGTGGGCTGCGTTCGTCTCCCCCACTTTCGCTTACTACCGCGTGGCGGATGGCAAATATGTAGGTTGGCTCGCCAAATCATGGGCGTACAGCACCGATGGCAAAAAGTATACGCTCACCTTGCGCGACGACATTACTTGGAGCGACGGCACGCCGATCACCAGCAAAGATGTAGTCGATACCTACCTCCTCGCGCAGATGGAAGGCGGCAACGGCGAATACAGCTATGGTCTCGACAGCGTGAAAGCTGTTGATGCTCACACGATCGACTTCATGCTGAATAAGCCACCGTCGATTATTTTCGAGCGTTTGCTGCTGCTCGATAACCTGTCTGCTGCTTCCGTGTATGGCGTCTATGCCGATCGCATTCAAAAAGCGCTTGACGACGCCAAGACCGCTGGCACTGCGCTGGCCGATCTCAAGAAGTCGGATGTCTGGACAAAAATTCAGGCCGATCTGGAAGCTTTCCGCCCCGATCACGTCCTGAGCAGCGGCGGCTATACCGTTGCGGCAGCAGATGTGACCGAATCGCAGATGGTTTTGCACCGCACCGATAAGACACCATTCGGGCGCACTGCCAAGTTCGACAAGATCGTGATTTACCGTGGCGACACCGACGTTTCGACGCCGCTGCTGCTGACGGGTGACCTGTACTACGATACGGACTATTTCCCACCTGCAACCGAAAAGACGTTGACCGACAAGGGTATCAAGATCATCCGTGCGCCGTCCGATGCGGGGCCGGGTTTGCTGTTCAACGATGCCGTGTATCCGCTTGGCCGCGCCGATGTACGTCAGGCGATTGCCTACGCGATCGACCGCACGCGCGTCACCAAAGTATCCTACGGGCAAATCGGCCAGCCCGTGAAGTACATGACCGGATTCAGCGACTCGCATGTTGCCGATTACCTGACGCCGGACGCGATCAAGGGTCTGAACACCTACGATTACAGCCTGGATAAAGCGACTGCCATTCTGAACAAAGCTGGTTTCAAGAAGAACGGCGATCAATGGGTAGACGACAAGGGCAACGATATGTCCTACGAACTGTCGTACCCGTCGGATTACACCGATTACGTGCCTGCTGCGCAAGATGTAGCAAGCCAGTTGTCGGATTTTGGGATCAAGATCACTTTGCGCGGCGTGCCTGATGAACAGCATCGCCCGTCGATCCGCGACGGCAAATTCCAGTTGGCGATTCGTCTGGCAGGCTACCCGAATCCGCTGCCTTTCTACGCATACCGTTATCTGTTTCAGCAGAATTCGGTCGGCGGCAGCGCCAAAGTCGGCACCGGCTTCGCTGATTTGACGACCGGGATTGCCAAAGTCAATGGCAAAGATGTTGACCTGAAAGCACTGCTGGTTACCATGTCCACCGGCACCGATCCCGCTCCGCAAAAAGCGGCGGTCACCACGGCAGCTCAGTTGTTCAACGATCAACTGCCGATCATCCCATTGGTTGAGCGTTATTACAACTGCCCGCTGATCACCACCAATATCAACGGCGTCCCACCCGATAGCGATCCGATCTGGCAAAACGTCGGCAGCGGTAACGCGATCGCCGTGCTGATCCTGGACGGCACGCTTTCACCCAAGCCGTAGAATGTTGATCGAATCGTTGGCTTCGCCCTAAATCCTTTCCCTGTACAACGGGAAAGCTGCTCAGGGTTCGTAAACATAATATGAAAGGTCTGCTATCATGGCAGACCTTTTTGTTGAATACGAGTCTCAAATTCAAACTCGACAAAGGTAAAAGTATAAGGGGCAATTTGGTTCCTAACAAATAAATCGTATGCCCACTATTCGCTTTTACAAACCATACGGCGTCCTGACCCAGTTCACTGATCCGCAAGGCCGCGCTACGCTCGCAGATTACATCGATTTGCCGAATGTGTACGCGGCGGGACGGCTTGACTTGGACAGTGAAGGCTTACTGCTGCTCACCGATGACGGCGTACTCAATGCGCGCCTGACCGATCCGAAGTACGCCCACCCGCGAACTTATCTCGTACAGGTTGAGCGCGTGCCGGACGAACCCGCGCTGAACATTCTGCGCACGGGCGTCACCATTCGCGATTACCGAACGCGCCCCGCGCAAGTTGAACTGTTGAGCGCGCCACCTGATCTGCCCGATCGCGTGCCGCCGATCCGCGTTCGCCAGCATATCCCGACGGCATGGCTTGCGCTGACATTGATCGAAGGCCGCAGTCGTCAGGTGCGCCACATGACAGCGGCAATCGGCTGTCCGACTTTACGCTTAGTACGCTCAGCGATCGGCGGGTTGACGTTGGACGGATTGCAGCCCGGCGAATGGCGCGCGCTTAATGCTGACGAACTGGCAAGGCTGCGGCGTTTTTGAACAAGCAGATTGAACAATAAATAGACCGTTAGCGTTTGATGATCGGCATTAGCGGCAGCCGGATGATGAAGCGCGCGCCGCCACGGGTCGGGCGATTTTCAGCGCTGATAGTGCCGCCATGCGCTTCAACCAACCCTTTACTCACTGACAAGCCCAAACCAGTGCCGCCCGGTGGCACATCCGGCGCGCGGTAGAATTTATCGAATACGCGCGGAATGTCGGCAGGCGGCAAGCCCGGCCCACGATCGGCAACGGCAAGCACCAATTCCGACCCTTCAATCGCCGCTGTGACGCGCACTTTCACCCCCGCTGGCGAATAAACAGCCGCGTTATGCAGCAAGTTCACGAGCACCCGCTCCATCATGTCTGCGTCCATCGGCACTAACGGCAAATTCGGCTCCAGGTCGATCACCACTTCATGCTTTGCCAGTTCTTTTTCAACTTTCTGGACACTGTTTGCCACCAGTTCAGGCACGCTGTAGGGCGCAATACTCAGCTTGAGGTGACCCGACTCCAGGCCGGTCATGTCCAGTAAATTGTCAACCAACCGGTTGAGGCTGTTGACGCCATCCTGAATATCTTTCTCGACGCGCGCCTGTTCTTCAGGATCGCAGCCCACCAGGTGAGTAGAGGCGGCGTTGAGCGTGGCAAGCGGCGTCCGAATCTCGTTGGACACTGAGGCCAGCAAAGTAGAATACAGCCGCTCCGACTCCTTGAGCACGGCGGCTTCTTGTGTCTGGCTGTACAGTTGCTCGCGTTCGACAGCTAAAGCAATGTGGTTGATGAACGTTTCCAGCAAATCGGCTTGCTCTGTAACCAGCGGCTGATCCTCGCGCCGCCGAACGCCGATCACGCCGACGCTATCGCCGGAGCTGCCGAGTGGGATATATTGTGCGCTGGCCGTTGGCAGCGTATCGGTGAAGCGCCCCGCCGACTGATTGTGATCGAATGCCCATATTGCCACGCTGAGTTCTTTATCATCAGGGATAAAAGTGCTTTCCGGGCGCGGCGTTTTGGCAAGTACCGCAGAAGATAGCCCGCCGTTTGACAGGCCAACCGCTGCCGATGCAGCAGGCGCTTGGGCGAGCAAAATCGCAATATCGGCGTTGAAAGTGCTGCCAATCTGTCGCACTGCCGCCGTAATGACTTGTTCAAGCGTTTGCGCTTCCGCTACCTGATGCGCCATCGCGTACAGTGCCAATGTGCGTTTTTCGCGTAATTGCACAAAGCGCTCCTGACCGCGCAGCCGTGAAGTCAGATTGCCCGCGATCAGGGCGATCACTACGTACAGCACGAGCGTCAAAACATCCTGCAAGGTCGAGACGTACAGCGTAAAGCGCGGTGGGATGAACAGAAAATCCCACAATAAGGCGCTGATCACTGCCGCCACGATGATCGGACCGCGTCCTATAAAGTTTGCCAGCACGATCACTACAAACAATAAGATGAGCGCCACTTCGTGATAGTCGAGCGCTGGAACGGCAGCCGAATTGATCAGCCCGAAGTTGATCAGCACCGCCAGCGCGACGACGCCTACCGCAAGGATATATTGATTCGGCTTCGAGTGCAGTTCCGGCGGCGTGAGCAGCTTGACACCGCTGCTGGTTTCCATCTCATCGCCACGGATCACGTAAACATCAATGGCTTCACTTTCGCGCACCAGCCGATTGACCAGTGAGCCACCGCTGAGCATCTCCTGTAAGGTCGTGCGCGCAGGCTTTCCCACCACGATCTGCGTGACGTTATTTTGCTGGCCGATCCGCAGCAAGCCTTTCACCGGGTCGCGATCGGCGGTCATGATTACTTCACCATCCAGGCGGCGCACCAACGAGATGTTACGCGCCAACTGCGCTTTAGCCACCTCGGATAGTTCTTGCGGCGTCTCTACATAAACTGCCAGCCACGGCGACTTCAGGTTGTACGCAGTTCGCCGCGTCCAGCGGATCAGCCGTTCGGAGAGCGGGCTAGGGCTAATTGCTACCATCAGCCGATCAACGGAGCGCCACGGCCCGGCAATATGCTTGACCTGCATATAATCCTGCATCTGCTGATCGACGCGCTCGGCGGTCAGGCGCAGCGCCATTTCGCGTAAGGCAGTCAGGTTGCCTTCGCGGAAAAAATTGTTGGCAGCCAGTTCAGCGCGATCGGGCGCGTACACTTTGCCTTCGGCCAGCCGCTTGAGCAATTCTTCCGGCGGCAGGTCGATCAATTCAATGTCGTTGGCGATGTCCAACAGCGCATCGGGCACGGTTTCGCGGATCGCAATGCCGGTGATTTGCTGCACACTGTCGGCGCGACTCTCGAAATGCTGAACGTTGACCGCCGTGTACACGTCAATATCCGCCGATAACAGCTCCAGCACGTCCTGATAGCGTTTTGGATGGCGCACACCGGGCGCGTTGGTGTGCGCCAGTTCATCCAACAGGACAAGCTGCGGCTTGCGAGCGAGCACTGCATCAATGTTGAATTCTTCAAGTACCGTGTCGTGATACGGAATCTGCAAACGTGGAATGTTCGGGATGCCTGCGACGAGCGCTTCAGTCTCGGCGCGTTTGTGCGTCTCCACAATGCCGACGACCACATCGACGCCTTCCGCCAGCCGTTGATGGGCGGACTCCAGCATCGCGTAAGTTTTGCCGACTCCCGGTGCCATGCCCAAAAAGATTTTGAGTTTGCCGCGCTGCTGTTTAGCTTCTTCTTTTTGAACGGCGGCGAGCAGCGTATTCGGATCGGGGCGATGTTCGTCTTGCATAAGCGTACCTTCTCGGCTCCTCAGTTGCTAACGTTCTTGACTTTCGCGATCAATCGCTGGCGGCGATCCGTCTAATGGCAAGGTGAAGCGAAATACCGCGCCACCGCCCGGCTGATTTTCAGCCCAGATATGCCCACCGTGCGCTTCTACGATGCCACGGCAAATCGTCAGGCCGAGTCCGATGCCGGGCGCGGACGTTAGCTGCGCACGATAGAACTTGTCGAAAATGCGCTGTTCGCTGCCTGCTGGCAAGCCCGGCCCACGATCGGCCACGTCCACAGTCACCTTTGCCTGATCAGCGTGCGCGGAAAGCGTGAGCGAACTACCGGACGGCGCGTATTTTATCGCGTTTTCCAGCAGATTGAGGAGCACCTGTTCGATCAACACGCTGTCCAGCGGCACCAGTGGCAAATCGAAAGGAATCACTGTTTTGAGCGCATGTGCGCCGAGTTGTTTTTCCAGCCGAGCAATCGCAGTGCCGACGACTTCCTCAAGCGGCTGCCATTCCTTATGAGCGGTCAGGCTGCCCGACTCAAGGCGCGTCATATCCAGCAAATTGCCGATCAAGCGGTTCATGTGTTCGGCTTCTTCGTAGGCGATTTGTGCCAGTTCGCGACGGCTAGCCGGATCGAGTTCGCTTTCCAGCAAGCTGCTCACCGCGCCGGTGATCGAAGCGAGCGGCGTCCGCAAGTCGTGTGATACCGAACTGAGCAGCGCGTTCCGCAAGCGTTCAGTTTCGATGGCGAGGCGCGTATGTTCGGCTTCATCACTCAGCCGCGCATGTTCCACCGCCAGCGCGATCTGATTGGCGAAAGTCTCCAATAGCGCACGTTGATCCGCCGAAAGCACCTGTTCAGGCTGCGGCGCATAAAGCCCTAACACGCCCGATATGCCCTGCAACGTGAGCAGTGGCAAATAGAGGCCGCGCGCGCTCGGTAGTGTGTCTGTGCCGATGCCAGCGGGCTGCCGATTATCGTACACCCACCGCGCGATCCCTTGTTCATGAGTATCCAACGCCTGCGCTTGCAACGGCAGCCGCGACGTTTTCGGCACATGCGCGATCAAACCGCTGTGCTCGTCATGTTTATCAGGCAGCAGCAAAACGGGTTGGCCGTCGAACACTTCGGTCAGGTGATGCATGGCAGCGTCCAAGAGCGCGTCCG